>Ga0209045_1000451_pt1 | contig 49215 bp, 62 predicted proteins | sample SaaInlLV_10m_DNA_4_FD_184664 | JGI IMG/M metagenome (GOLD analysis project Ga0209045, IMG submission 184664) | Marine microbial communities from expanding oxygen minimum zones in the Saanich Inlet - Saanich Inlet SI072_LV_200m_DNA (SPAdes) (version 2) | ecosystem: Environmental > Aquatic >...
AACCAAAATGATAAAAACAATGATGTGCAAAAAAAAGAAACTAAACAATCATTTCTATTAGATGTTGTTTTCAAAAATAAATTAGAATTAAATGAATTTATTATTGAAATAAAAGAAAAGTTTGCAGATGTTGAACAAATAAATTGTTTTAAATTAATTGAACATTTAAAAAAAGAAGAATTTATCCCAAATCATGAACAATACTGACAATAAATAATGAAAATAATAATCATAACTTTAAAAATAAAAATCTGATCAGGTGCAAACAATATTGCTACACCCGACCAGAACCTCGCTAAAGGTACACATAAATAAACTAACCAAATATTTAAACATTACTAATCTGACTAAAAAAGTAAACCCGTTTAGCACATAAAACAGCTAGCAAGAGCTTTATTTCTTTTAATATTAAGCAAAAAAAGATTAAAAATTTGCATTTAGCGTTGTGATAACGTTAAAATTAACATTGAAAAAAATAAAATTTATAAGTACATAAGTATATAATAAGTATGTGGATAGCTAGGGGACTTCGTATTAAATTCTGCATTCCTTTATAAAAGAAAGGAAGAGTATATGCTGAAAAACAGCTAGAGCTCAAGGATAATACGCGTAAATAGTAGATTAACAATTATCTATTAAAAAATGTATAAAACAAAAAAGAACAATGGTGAAGATACCTTGAGTAAGGAATTCGATAATAAATTAGATCATTCTTTTAGACCCATTTATGAACATGATCTAAATCCAAATATGTATGAATTATATAAAAAATTAGATCAAACAAACATCCGCCATGAAGAAAAAATAAGCGCGCTTAAATTATTAAAAGATTTTCAGGAATTTGATCCTACATCATATGCATTTAATATATTACACAGATTCGTAGATGATATAAGCAATAAAGAATATTCTTCACTAGAATGTATGACTGGTTTTGAATTAAGTAAATTAGTCTGTAAATTATCATCTCTTGAAAAACTTAAATCAGAATCTCCCCATAATTTAAATAATGTAATTTGGATTTATGATTTAATAGAATCATGGAGTAATTCCAGTATAGAATATATCTCAGACATTAATGACTCACTCGATTCATTATTAGGAATTTCATTTGCACCATCAGAAGCTAAAAAATTTGTCGAGTTAGTAAATGATAAACTTATTACGAGTAATTGCACACATAGATTTGAACGAATAGGAGTTCTTGCTAACAACATTGTCAACATACCTGACGGGACAACCAAAAAATTATACATGTTATTAATTAGAGGAACTAATTTAATCAATAAACAAAACGCACGAAATAATAATGTAGACTGTTTAAACAAATTAATTAATGTCTGCACAGCACTTAATGGATTTTTTAAAAAATACTCCTCAGATGATTTTAATGTTGTTTTTGATGAACTAAAATTCGATCCTTATGAATCAAATAATGATCTGATTTATAAAAAAATGGATAGATTAAAAAATGAATTAACAAACATTACTTCTGGAAAAGTAAATAAAATTTTGAATTCTGACAAAAAAGCGCAAAGTAGATTAAAGAAAATTACCCAGGAGCATTCAGCAATTTTAATGTTTAATAATCATCAATTAATCAAAGAAAAATTAGGTCAAGAAATAGCTGAAAAATTTAAATCAACAGTAGATTATGTTAAACTTCTTGAAGATAGCAAACCAGAAATATTAACAGGAATATCAACTCAATTTAGAACTTCTTATGCGCATGTTTTGTTAGGAACTGCAACAAAAGAAGAACAAAATAATGTTGGAGCGATATTAAAAGAATTATCAAAATTTGTTTCTAAAAATAAATTATTAACTGATGAACGAAAATATCTAATGGATAATGGTTCAAAAGAATTTACACCCAAAGAAATTAAACGCATTAGTAAAGATTTTAATCATTTTGATATTCCCTTGAGCGGAGATTATTGGGATCTTCGAACATTACAATTACATTTATATCAAGAACGCGCTGCTATTTATTTTCTCACATTTATCAATTCTAGATTAAACTTTAATTTATATGATAATCTCGCAAAAAAGTTGCATGATGAAAACTATTTAGAACCAAATTCAAAAATAAGTATTGTAGGTGGTGGTTGTGGAGATGCTAAAAAAGAAATTAGACTTTACAAGAATCTTAAAGATTTAAATTACAATGTAGACCTGGTTTTAATTGACCAAAGTGATTTTATGTTAAACAAAGCAGTTCTTGAATGCGATCATAAGAACGTACCCTTACCTCCCTTATTAAATATAAATTTAGAAAAACTAAATTGGACAGATCTCTCACAATACATTAATTCAAGTCAAATAATTTTTTGTATGTTTGGTGGAACAGTACTTAATTTTCCAAACAAATGGGGCTTTTATAGTCAATTAAATGATTTATTAGAAGAACGAGTTAATGAATTATATTGGCCAATTGCTAGCAGGTTTAAATTAGTTAATCAATTAACTAAATTAGTTCAATCATCCAAATCATCAAGAAGTCAAGATATTGTAATCACAGAAGGAGATTTGTGGAAAGATTTAGATATATATAATCAACCAGATTCGAAAAATTTTTTGAGATGGGGAGTTGATAAAGGTCATAAAATTGATTTGAACAGCTTAACATATAATGTTGAAACTGATAAAAAATCTGAACTTACAAGAGTTGTCATTGATAATCCTAAAAATAAAACAATCGAATTTGCATATCTTGTAACAAAAAATTATGAGCAATTTAAGAGAGGTGATGTAGTATTTGTTATTGACTCTGGAAAGATTGTAAAAAATGAATTTGAATGGATGCTTAGCGGTTGCGGATTTAGTTGTAATTGGTTAGATTCTATAGATCTAAAAGATTCAGCAACTATTGCAATTTCTAAAAAGACTAGAAAAAATAAAGTTGCAGAAAAACAAGTTCAACATGCAATAAATACATATAAACGTAATTTTATGTGAATTAATACACAAAAAAATAAAAAACCAATGACTAAAGTCATTGGTACTCATTACAAAAAAAGAAAACATAAGCTCGCCTTAAAAGGCAAGGTAATCTTTGTTTGTAATATAGCAAAATTTTTAATAACTTATAACCCAATTAAATTTAATTTCTTAAACTAACTATTTCTTCTGCAATTCTCATATACGCGGCACCTATATCCGAACCTGGTTTATGATGGGATATGGGTATTTGTTTTATTTGTGATTCATAAACATGATCTGAATAAGGAACTAAAAAAACAGAAGTTCCGAGTATGCTTTTAGTTGATTTACCTATTTCTTTTCCAATATTTTTTTTGAATGGATTAAAATGTTTTTTGCATTTTGTGACCAATGCCATTGCAATGTTTAAATCAATACCTATTTTATCACAATATGAATCAAAAGCAGTTCTAAAAGTTTCCAAACCATTAAGTGCATAAACACTAGTGTCGAGAACTACAATTACAGAATCAGATGCCATTACCCCATTAACAATAAAATGTCCATTCGAGGGAGGAAGATCAATAAGTGTAAATTGATAATCATCTTTTATATTTTTAATTGCAGTTTTTAAAATTAATGCATCTTTTTTGCTTTCATATTTTTTTAATGTTGTATGCATAAGATAGGGTGTTGCAGGCGCAAGATCCAATTGTGGAATTTTCGTCGATATAACAATGTCTTTTATATTTTTTTTATGTGCCATCACATCATACATTGATTTTCCTAGCGTCTCTACATCAACTCCTAAACTTTGAGTTAGATTTGCTTGGGGATCAAGATCAATTACTAACACTTTAGCACCATATTTAGCTAAGAATCCTGCAATATTAAGACAAGAAGTGGTTTTGCCAGTTCCACCTTTAAAATGTGCGAACGTAACTACATGATTAGCTGAAGAATTAACATTATTATTCATACTTACCATTATTACACCTCTTTTAATACATAACATAAAAACATTATAATATAAATTTTTCTAAAAAACAACATCAAACATAGAAATTATAGAACTTCATAGAAATTTATAGCAATTAAATAATACCTCTCAAAATTCAAATCATTCTTTTCAAATACAGTTCCATTTTTTCTTTAACTTCTTTTTTCAGATCAGAATCTATTTCGTCACAAGTTAATTCATCAATCTCTTTACGCCAATCCCAATCTACAAGTAATTTTTGGTTAGTTAATGTGCTCGTAAATTCTCGTCCTGCAAGTAAAACATTTTTCTCAAGTATTTTTGCATTTTCAGTAGCATATTGTTTTGTTGCAGGAAACTTAGTTATTGCATTTGCACCTGCAAGTAAAACTTGTTTGATTTCGTCCACTCGTCGAGCTGTTGTTCCTGCGATTATTTGAAGTTTTGGAAATGCTATTCTTGTTTTTGCTATCCACCAACAATATTCTTCTGTTGTTGGCCCGTGTTCATAGGGTGTTCCAGAAACTGGCTTTAGTGCATAAAATGTTATCCGTTCAATATCAAACTTTGAAATAAATTCTTTTAATTCTTCAAACTGTTCTTTTTTCTCTCCAAGTCCTACAACCATAGTCATACTTTTTCTAAAATCAGCATCCTTCAATGAGTCACAAGAATCACATAATTCAAACATTTTTTCGTATGGTTCTATTGGTTTATTAGGACAAATATCATCATGCAACTCTTTATTTACAGTTTCTATTGATGCGACAATTCCTTTAACATAAGGTTTGAACGCAATTAAATCTTTTTCTTCAAGAGCGCCTAAATTTAACCATATTTTTTCTCCATAAACTGAACTTACAATCTTTGTAATTCTAACTAATTGATCAAAAGGAAATATTTTATATCCTCCTGTTAAGAATTCTATTCGCCAACCTAATCTTTTTGAAAGTAAAACTTCAACTATAATACTGCTAACTGATCTTTTTGCATGAGAACTATGTTTGATTCTACTTTTTTGAGTACTGCGATAACAAAACTTACAAGTTCCAACATCACAATACCAACTTAAAAATATGCATCTGCCAAACCAAGTTTTACCGTCGAAATTATCAGAATATATTTTATTTGCAGATTGAATTAGCACATTTGTTTCTTTAGTTATTTCGATACTCATTTTATATAGAATTTTTAATATACTTTTAATAGTTTCCTTATTACCATGCTTAAAATTACTGAGAATAAAATGTATGATCCAAGCCATCCCCAGCTCCCAATAACTTCTAGTTTTTTATGAACTGTTGTTATTTTTTTAACTTGATCTGTAGAATCTCTTTCTTGTATAGGATTCAAATATTTATATGCGTCTACTTTAACAGTTTGATAATATGGTACTCCTGCTACTTCAAATTCTATTTCATGCTCTCCGAATTTTTCAGCAGTATAATTAAACCAAACTTTATTATCTGCATTAGGAATCATGGTTGTATTTCCTAAAACAACTAATCCGTTTGGCGCCATAGTGCTTACAACTCCGTCTAAACCCACATCTAAATCTAAAACAACTGAAAAATCTTGTCCAGGAAGAATGGGTTCAAATGCTAAATTTGCATAAAACCACGGAAACAATAATAATATTGGTAACATGGATAAAATCATTACTTTTGGTTTGAATGATTGACCCATCATTTCTTTACTCATAGCCATATTTTTACTCATCATTTTTTTCTGATAAGCCATTTTTTCTTTAGGGTCTTTTATTGCTTTAAGTTTTTTTTGATCTGCTTTTTGTTTATCTTTAATCTCTTTTAGTTTCTTTTGATCAGTATTGTATTTATAGATTAAAGTTGAAGCGGTTGCAAGAATAACTGTTATAATAAATATGGATAAAACAGGATTTAATTTTAATAGGGGTGAAAGTATTGGATCTACTAGATTTACAAGAAATGTACTTACCCATTCAAAAACCATTCATAAACCCCCTAAACAATAATAACAATAATAACAATAATAACAATAATAACAATAATAACAATAATAACAATAATAATATTAACCAAAAAAAGATTGTGATTAATTAATTTATTGATTATCTAATATATAGTATCATATAGTATTCTATCACAAAATTATTCCATGAATTTTCGCATCATTGGATGCATATCCATCATGTGTTGTTTTGCAATTTCTTCATATAGTTTATAGATAATCATTACTGCAAGTAAAATACCTGTTCCATTTCCTAATGCTCCAGATAAATCTGCTGCTGCTGCAAGCATTCCTACTGCAACTGCTCCCATGATTGTTAATGGTCCAATGTATCTATCTAAGATTCTTTCTAGAATACGTTGATCTTTTCTAAATCCAGGTATTTGAAGTCCGCTTGACATCATATTTTTAGCTTGAGATTTAGAATCCATTCCACTGGTTTGAACCCAAAAAATACTAAATAATATACATCCCGCAATCATAAATACCATATATACTGTTGCTTGTCCTATATCTACAATACCAATGTTTCCTTGAATTATTTTTTGAACTAGATTAGGAGAATATAACCAGTAAATAAGTCCTGATATAGGTGTGTTTCCTGAAAATTGTCCAAGTATTGGATGTCCCCAATTTTGTAATAGTCTAGCAAATAATTGTACATTTGCCATTAATGCTGCTACTAATATTACAGGTATGTTTGATGTATAAATAAAACTAAGTGGCCAGCGCATTCCTTGACCTCTAACTCGTCCAAAACTTAATGGAATTTCTACTTTCATTGCTTGCGCATATACTGCCAATACAAAAACCACGACTGTAGATAGTACTGCTGCAAGCATGAGTCCTGCTGTTTGTGGATCTCCTGCTGCTAAACTTTGAAATAATGCAGGTATTGCTCCTGTTGCTATTTCTGGATTTGTTGGACTTGGTAGAAATGAAAATGCTCTAATAAATATAGATTGAGATACTCCTGCTGCAATAAATAAACTTACTCCACTCCCAAATCCCCATTTACTAACTATTTCATCCATAAATAAAATAAGAATTCCACCTAAGAATAATTGGAATACTAAAAGTAATTCAATATTAAAATATGCTGCAGTTCCTGCAAGTTCTGCTGCAGGTGCAAGTCCTCCCATGAATACATATATTCCTGCTTCAAATATAATAAAAAATATTGCAAGTATTTTTTGCGTTCCTTGAAACATTCTCTTTCCTTGAGGAGATGTTAGATCAAATTTGACAATCCCCGATCCGTTTAATAATTGTAATACAATAGATCCTGTTACAATAGGTCCAATACCTAAGGATATTATAGAACCAAAACTTGCTCCAAGAATTATAGATAAGAATTCAAATTGTTGTAATGCGTTTTGACCAAGACCAAATAATGGAACTAATCCCAAAACAAAGAATAATATTAAAGATATACCTGTCCACTTAAGTTTTTCTTTAAAAGAAAGTCTTTTTTGAGTAGGTCCTGCAACTTCAGGCAGGTTCATAATTAATTTTTGGTATAGACTCATTAGGTTGCACCAGTTTCGTTTTCTGTAGTAGATTCAGTAGAAGAATCATCATTTGACTCTGTTGATTCCCATTGGTCTCCCATTAAAACATTAACTGTGCCGCCTGCTTCTTCTACTTTAGATTGTGCTTTTGCACTGCAGAAACCAACTTCTATTTCAAGTTTCTTTGTGACATTTCCTGTACCTAGTAGTTTATTGAAGCCTAATTTACTTAAATCAATTTTGTAAAGATCTCCTGACTTTTCTACTACTCCAAGTGTTACATATTGATCTAATTTTAATTCTAATTGTTTGATATTAATTGGTACTTGTTTAACTGTTCTTGATTTTGATGTGAAACCTTTTGAACCAAAGTATTTTTCTTTCCAATATCTTGGTTTTTTAGCATCTCCACGTTTTCCAGATCCAGCGTTTCCTCTACCGCCTCTATGACCCGCGCCTCGATTTTTTTTCATGGAACCATAACCGTGAGTAGTAGTTCCTCTGCTTCTGCTGTTTTTTGATCTTTTGTGTAGTGCCATTTTTATCCATTAAATTTTAATTTTTATTATTAAGTTAAATCATCCGTTTAATTAAATCGTTTATTTTGTCTCCGCGGTAACCTACAGCCCCACCAAGATTGAATGGTTTTTTAGTTCCTTTTCTTTCAAAACCTCCTCGTGGAGGGTGTAATCTAAAAAACTTTTGATCTTCTCCTTTATTAGGTTCTGATCTTTTTTCAATTAGTAATTTTAGTGTAGCATCATCAATTTCTCCAAAGGTTATAAAGTCTTTTAATTTTTGCATCATTCCTTTTACACTAGGAGTGTTAGGTTGAAGTATGCAACCATTTTTCTTTCTAAGTCCAAGAACATCTACTGCGTGTTTAAGATCTCCATTTGCTCTGATCATACCCCTGATTTTTATTGCAGCAAGCATGCCTACTGCTTTTTGGGGTTTCTTTACAGAAGCTTTGACTTCTTCATTTTTTGGAATTTTTTCGTCTGCCATTTTTATTAAATTTTAATTTTTTAATTTTTGATTTTAAATATTTGATTTGAAATTGTATGAACAATAACTATGCATTCATTGTATGAATTCATTTATTCTTTTATATTTAAATTATTTATGTGTTCTGGTTTTATTTTAGTTGTCATCAATTGATTTAGTGCATTCATTGTTGCATGTATTGTATTAATTCTTGTCGATGTTTTTCCTTTTGTTTTGCACCATACATCTTCAACACCTGCTAACTTTAACACTTTCGCAATTTCACTACCTGAACAAAGACCTGTTCCTTTTGGTGCTGGCATGAGTCTAACTGTTACTGATCCGCTTTTTCCTTCTACTTTAAATGGAATACTGTGCGGATCTTTACAATTACATTGCCAACTTCCACATCCTCGTCGGATTTTGGTTAAATTTAATTTTGCTTTTCTAAATGCTTTTTCTCTTGCAGGTACTGTTTCTCTACTTTTTCCAAATCCTGCACCTATGTGGCCATTATGATCTCCAACTATTGCAAATGTTGCAAAACTTGGTTTATTTCCTTCTTTAGTTTTCTTTTGAGTTTGTTTGAAAGCTCGTCTTTGTCCGCCTCCAAATTTTCCTTTTGCTTGTCCAATAAGTAACAAATCTGATTCTAAATTTGGAATTAAAACATCCACAATTTCAGGTTCAAGTATTCTTATTCCCTTGTCAATTATAGAATTAATATCTGAAACGCGCCCTTCTTTTACAGCTTTTCCAATAGATGTTTTTGGTTTCCACGCATTTACATCAAAAGGAGTTTCTTCTCGTTTAGATCTTCCTCCAAAACTTTTCTTTGCATTAGGATTAGACTTATCAGCAGGAGTATTTTCAGATTCTACTTTTGCAGTATTTTCAACTACTTGTGTTGTTTCTTCAACTGCTTCTACAGTTTCTTCAATTACTTTTTCAGTAACATCTTCTTTAATTTCTTCCTTTTGTTCAGATTCTTGTTTTTTAGTTGCCATTTTTTATCAAATTTTTATAGTTAGGTGAATTTAGTAATTATAATTTACTTTTCATCTCTTCAAAATATTTAGATACCTCTTCTGGTTTTATACCGTTCTTAATATATTTTGAAAATTGTTTTTCATATTTTTCTTTATTTTCTTTTAAATTTTTAGCATATTCTTCTACATGCAATCCTTTGATTCTGTCTTCAGAAGGTATTACTTTTTCTGAATATGGAACTTTAAGACCTGCATCAACTGCACCTTTAAGAGCTGCATAAAGTTTTGATTTTGCAATTGTACTTTGTAATCCTAAATCGAGTATTGCTTTTGAAATTTTCTTTTCTACTGCTAATTTTCCAGCCATAAAACCAACTAAATATGCAGCAGGAGTATTTACAGGATTTAATTTCCAACCTTTTTTTACTAGTTGTACTGAACTTGCACTTGCTAATACTTTATCTCCAACCGGATCGAAATCAATTATTTGAACATACATATTATTAAGAGTCTTTCTAACAACTATTCTAGGACAGTCGCCTTTAAGCAAAGCTAGTCTTCGTTTATAGTTTGTTTTTCCGTTTCTCTTTCGTCTAAAAGGTATTGTTCTGGTATTTTGTCGTTTCATTTTTCTAAATTAATTGTCAGTTTTTTGTTCTACGAGCTTATGCTCTTCGATATAAATCTTAATGTGTCTTTTACTTCTAAAAAATCCACCTTTAGCTTTTAGATATAAATTTCTATAATTAGTAGGTGTTAAATATTCTTTAGATCTTAGTTCTTTTAGGAAATCTCTTTGAACTCTTATTTTATTCATCCATTTTTCTTTTTTAGGTGCTCTAGCAGTTTGTTTTCCTTTTCTACTACCAACTCCTTTTCTCAAACCTTTTTTCTTTTGATTTTTTTGTTTTCTTGCACGTACTCTACTAACTCCTTTAGTTGGTTTTACTCTAATTAATCCAACACCTATAGATTTTTTTATATCAGACTTAGTAATTGATTCTTTGATCTCACTCATACTATCTGGATCACACCAAATTTTCTTAGGTGAACATCTCATAATTGCTGCTGCAAGTTTTTTTTGTAGGTTGAGTTTCATTTTTTTACCATTTAATTATTATTTAATTGATATTTAATTATTATTTGACTATCCAAATTTATCATAGTTAATTATAGTTAATTTTTGGATATTAACACTTTATCTTTTTCCTTTTTTTCTTCTTCTTTCTTTTCTTGATTTGCTTCTAAAGATTCTGCATCTGATTTTTTATCTTCGCTTTCTTTTTTAGCTTTTTCTTCTTCTTCTTTTTTCTTTTTCTCTGCTTCTTTTTTATCTTTTTCTTGTTTTCCAGCACGATCAGATTTTTTCTTAGTACCTTCTTCTTTTTTCTTTTTAATCTCTAATTCTGTTTCTTCTATGAATTTTTTAGGATCTTTATAATCATGAATTAACAATTCCCGTTCAATCGCTTTTTTAATTAAATCTAACCTTTTTTTACGTCCAACACTTCCACAAATTATTGCTTTATCTTCTTTAGGATTTAATGATTCAACTTCAGCAACAGTTGAGACTTTTACTAAATTTAATCCGTCTCGACTTAAACCTCTAATTAATACAGGACTTCTCCAACCAACTGATACACATCGTCTATAACCTTTTCTTTTCAAACGCATCTTGGATTGTAATCCTCTTGGTTTAACCCATTTCTTAGAGAGCCTTGCTTTTTTATGTCCATCTTGTCTTAAGAAATTTGGTTTTTTCTTTTTAAGACTATTACGAACTTCGAGCAAAGTTTTTTTTGATTGTTTTGTTTCAGTCATTTTTAATCTATAATTTTTAATCTACATATACATTAAATACATATTAATCTAAATTATGATAATACCTTTCCATCTTTTTCAGTAATATAAATTCCATCTTGGAAAATTCTTACATCTCTTCTATTTCCAACTTTAGTTAACTGTTCTATATCTGCTGCTACTTGTCCTGCAGCTTCTTTACTAATACTTTTGATTAAAACTTCTTCTCCAGTAACAGTTATTTTAACATTATCTTTTATTATCATTTCTCTTGCAATTTTTTCTCCAAGGAAATTTTTAACGACAAATTTTTTCCCATTTACTGCAGCAGTCATTGGGAAATGTCCTGAACATAATTTCATTTTATATACATGTCCTTCATTAACGCCTTTAAACATGTTTTTTATATGAGCACAAAATGTGTTAACTAATTTTTTTTCTCTTTTAGAACCATTTAATGCCTGTACAATAATATTAGTTCCTTCAACAACTAATTCAACTTTAGGATGTTTAAAATCTCTACTAAATTCTCCTTTAAATCCTTTAAGTACTAAAATAGCGCCATCTAACTTAGCATCAATACCTTCAGGCAATCCCAATTCTTGTTTTATGTCTTGTTTCATTTTTTTAATTAATTATAAATGATATAAATTATATTAATCTAGTAACAATAAGCGATTAATCTTCCACCTATTTTTTTCTCTTTTGCATCATAGTGAGTCATCATGCCTTGTGATGTAGATACAATTAAAAAACCAAAATCTTTTGCAGGTAAATATCTTTTTTCGAATTTTTCATAATCATCAATTGTTACTGCATATCTAGGTTTTATTACACCGCATTTATTTATTGCGCCAATTAGGTTTACTCTAATATGGTCTCCTTTCCCGTCAATAATTACTTCATATTCTCCTAAGTATCTTTTTTCTTTTAATATATCAAGTACTTGTTTTAATACTTTTGAAATTGGCTTAATCGTACATAAAACTTTAGATACCTTTTCTGCATTTCGTATCTTGGAAAGTCCTGCTGCAATTGAATCATTCATTGACATCTTTTTATTCCTCAATTATATTTTTTGAATCCTATTCTTGTTGCAATTTCTCTAAAACATTGCCTACATAAATCTAATCCATATTTATCTATATGTGCTCGATTTCTTCCGCATCTTCTACATTTTTTTCTTGCAATGCCACAACTTCTTTCTTTTGGAGCATTATGTTTTTGGAATTTTTTGTACTTTACTGGTTTTACAGCCAATTGTGCAAGTACTTTTTTATGATCGCTTGTGGTCATTTCATTCATCCTCAGCTAGTTTTACATTAAAATTTGATTTCATGAATTCTATTGCTTCATCTTTAGTAATTTTATGTCTGTGATTTAATTTAGTCAAACATTTTCTTCGTTTTTTAATTCTAAAACCTGGTCTTTCGAGTGTAACACAAATTTGTAATCCGAAAGCTCCAATTTCAGGATCATATTCCATCCCTTCAATATCTACGTATTCGCTAACTCCTAATGCTACATTACCATGTTCATCAAATTGTTTTTGAGGAATTATAAAATCAACAGCGAAAAGTAATCTTTTTAGTAACTTGTTAGCGTCTTCTTTTCTTACAGTCACTTTACAACCTATAGGTAAACCAGGTCTAAGACCCCATCCCGGAATTCTTTTAGTCGTTTTAGTTTTAACTGGATTTTTACTGGTAATCATGTTTAACAATTTAAGTCCTTTATCTAGTTTACCTTGGTCTTTTCCAGCACCTACGTTTAAGGTAACTTTTTCGACTCTTATTGTTCTCATTAAGTTTGTTTTTTCCATTTTAAGTATAATTGTTTACAAAGTTTTTTATTAATTTATTTTACGACGGTGATTTTAGGGTCTTTTTTACCAACTATGAATGCGTATTTTTTTGATGTTTCATATTTTTCATTGGATTGTGTTTGAAATATTATATTTTTGTCAGATATTTCTTCAATTAATCCTAAAGATCCTGCATGTTTTCCACCAAGTAAAAATACAATTGCTCCTTTTTCAAATTTTAAGCATTCTTTTATTTTTTGAGATGGTACTTCTAATAATAACGAATCTCCTGTTTTATATCCTGCTTTATCGTCGTCAAGCAAAATGTTTCTTCCATCATTTAATTGAATTTGAAGTTTTGTTCCTTTATTTTTTAGTCCTTTCAATTTTATCCATTGTTTATTTACAATCATACATACTTTCAAATTCTTTTCTTTATCACTAATTGGAATAGCATTTAATTTACCTTTTTCGTCTAGGCTTACTCTAAATGTTTCTGCTAACTGAGGAAATTCAACTACATCCATAATTCCAACAGGTAACTTAGGATCGTGTCTTTTAGTTCCATCAACTAAAACTTCTTTTTTATGAATTACATATTTTACTTCTTTTGAAGATTTAGTAACCTTAGTTAATTCTCTCATTAAAATTGATAATGAAATACTATGCGCTCTACTATGTGCTCCAGGTTTTGGTCTGGTGATGAATGTAGATTTTTTTCTAGCAATTCTCCAAGTTTGTGGGGCCGCTATTCGTTTTAGATGGTTTTTTACCATTTTTATTCCTCATAAAGTTTTAGTTAATTTTTAATATTTATAATTTTTAATTGATTTTAATTTTTATCTTCACTTTTTAAATTTCGTTCAAGTGCTTCTTTTCTTTTTTTATCTTTTAAATTCAGTTCAATAATAAGTAAATTTGACGGTTGAAATGGATACATCGACTTGCTTCCATCTTTTCTTGCTCTTTCAATTCCTGTAATATATACTCTACCACGCTTTAACGCAACTCTATCAATTTTACCTTCTTTTCCTTTAAACTGTCCTGTAAATATTTTTACTTTATCTCCACTTACTAAAGGAAAATTTCTTCGTTTATACTTTTCACGTAGTTCCTTACCTAAATGTGCGCTTAGGAATTTTCTTTTTAAATGTAGTGGAACATTAGCTTTATACTTCCTCTGTTTACGAGGTTGTTTGCTCGACTTCCAACTTAGTGAAAATGTTTTTTTCATTTTTATTATACCTTTTTATTATAGTATTATGTTCATAACATACAATTATATTATTATACTTGCTATTTTGGATACACCAGGCCATCTTGCTGCTGCTTCTTTTGCAACAGGACCTTTAAGTAATGTTCCTTTAGGATTTCCTTTATCATCTTTTAGTATTACTGCAGCATTATCTTCAAACTTTACTCTTGTTCCATCTGGTCGACGATATTCTTTTCTTTGTCTAACAAGAACTGCGAATACAACTTGTTTTCTCATTTCAGGTTTTCCTTTTTTAACACTTGCTAAAAATAAATCTCCAATACCTGCGGCAGGCATTCTTTTTTTAGTTGTTTTAAGTTTTTTAATCGAGATAATTTTAATTAACTTTGCTCCGCTATTATCGCAAGTTGCTAATGTTGACCCTTGTACGAGGGCTCTTGTAACTTTTGCGTTTATAGCTTTCATTTTTAATTTGCCTCTTGCTTCTCGTCAGTATTTTCATCAGCTGATTGTTCAATAGGATTTGCACTAACAGGTTCGATTACATCTTCAGTTTCGTCTTCAGCTTCGTCTTCAGATTCATCTTCGTCAACAGAATCTGATTCTTCTTCTACATTTTCTGTTACTTCTTCTTTCTCGACGATTTCTTCTGTTTCTTTAGCCTTTTCTACTGCTTTTTTTTCTTTTTTATCAGACTGAATTTTTTTTGATTTTCCTTCGATTTCTTTTTGCATTTCTTCAGAATCTTTTTCTAAGAAATATGCTTTATCTTTACCAAACTTTTTAACAACAACAAAATCTACTGTTTTGCTAATTTTTCTACATTCAAAAATTTGAACTTTATCTCCTTCTTCCGCATTAATGCACGGAGGATTATGTGCTGATATTTTGGATCTTGTTTTTTTGTATCTTTCATACTTCTGAACAAACTTTTTACCTTCCCACATGACAGTTACAGTATTTTGCCGTTTATCTGAAGTAACTATTCCAACAAAAGATGTTCCTCTAATTTTCAGATTACCATGGAATGGACAACTCTTATCAGTACATGATTCTTCAGGTGTTATTATTCCAAATCCAATGTTATTGCGTTTCATTTGATCACCATAAATTTGATTTATTTTTTATTTTTGTTATGCTTTTTTTATCCTGTCTTCAGGACGCATTATTAATTTTTTCATTTCAATTTTTTTGTTTGAATTTTTTATTATGATTGTTATTTGATTTTTTATTAATTTTTTTTTAAATTGATCATCATTTGATTGATTTGTTTTGATTGTGATTGTGTTTTTTGTTTCATCAATAATTGTTCCTTCAAAACCAATTTGGTTTTTGTTTTTTGATTCAGCCACTATTACACACAAGCCGATTAATTCATGTTTCATAATCCTAGGCTTATTTAATAACAATTGTTTCTGCTGCGAATCCCAATCCAATAAGTACTTTTCTTAATCTTTGTTTGTGGTTACCTTGCAACTCGATTTTTCCAGCTTTTGTTGTTCCACCACATGCAAATTTGGATTTTAAGCTTTTAACCAATTTATTAAGGTCGATTTCTTTTTGATCAATTCCGGAAATAACAGTGTATTGTTTTCCGAATTTTTTCTTTATTATTTTAACCTCAATCATTTGGCTCTCTTTCGCTATACTTTCACAGACACATAGTTCTGTGGGGAGCCCGCATGTAGAGCATATTTCGCTCATTATTGTTTATCCTCCTTGGAGTTATTTTCTTTTTTTTCTACAACAATTTTTTCTTTTGCTTTTTTTGCTTTAATTGTGAGTAATCTTGCAATTGTTTTTTTATTTTTTTTGATCATGCCAGGACTCTTAGGTGCTGTTCCTGTAGCAGCTTGAGCATTAAGTTTAATCAACTCTTTATATATCTCTTTGAGTTTTTCTTGAATTTGTTCATCTCTTAATGCTTCAATTTCTTTGATTTTCATTTTATTCAGCAGCCTCTTTAACTTCTTCTACAGGTTTTTCTTCTGTATTTTCTTCGACTGTTTCTGCAGGTTTTTCTTCAACTACTTCTACAGGTTTTTCTGTAGGTTTTTCTTCAACTACTTCTACAGGTTTTTCTGTAGGTTGTTCATCTTTTTTAGTAGTTTTCTTTGATTTTTCAGTTTTAGATACTGTTTTTTTTGTAGGTTTAGATTTTTTTTCTTTTACTTTTTTTTCTTCTTTTTCTTTTTTCTCGTCTACTTCTTCAACCACTTCAATTGGTTCATCTAGGATTGTGATATCGTCGGGTAACTTTGTTTGTGGTGGCATAATTCTTACTTGAATACCAATAACACCTGTTTTAATTCCAGCAACAGAATAACTAGTATTTACACCAGTTAATGCAATATCTCCGCATTTTTTTAAGTAACCCAGATAGAATCTCCATCTTTTAGCTCTTGAACTTGGAATTTTTCCAGACATTAAAATTTCAACACCTAATGCTCCTGCATTCATAACATCAGTCAATACTCTATGACCTACTCCTTTAAATCTTTGAATTCCAAATTTTTCTAAGCTGCTTGCAATTCGTTCTGCAACTATTTGTGAATCTAAATTGATATTTTCTACTTCATTAATTTCAATTTGTGGATTTTCTAATTTAAAATTATTTTTGAGTTCTTCTGTTAATTTTTTGATATTTTGTCCTTTTCTTCCAACAATTAATCCTGGACGTGATGCATAAATTATAATTTTCTCACCTAAAGGAGTTTTTTGTAATTTAATATGACTATGGCCAACATTTCTTAATTGGTTTGCAACGTATTCTTGAATTTGAAATTCTTTTACATTGTCCTCGACAATTGCTCGCTCAATCATTCTTTAACTTCCTCCTTTGGTTCTTCAGTTTTAACTTCTGGTTTAACTTCTTCTTTTACTTCAGGTTTAACTTCAACAGGTTTGTCTTCAACTTTAGCTTCAGTTTTAACTTCTGGTTTAGCTTTTTCTTTTTTTTCAACAGATTTTTCAGCAACGGGTTTTGCTTCTGGTTTAGTTGATTCAAATTTAGTTAAATCTGATTTTTTTAAGTTTGATTTTTGTGATCTTTTTTCTTTTTTAGGTTCTACAATTTCTTGAACAACAATTTCAATATGTGCTCTTTTATTAACACATCTTTTCTTTCGACCATGTCTCATAGGTCTACTTGCAATATGTGAACATAAATGAATAATTTTTAAATTACCAGTATTAAATCCTTTATTTTGTGCATTAATTTCTGCATTCTCAAAAAGTTTTAAAAATATACCTGCTGCTTTTACAGGATATCGTCCTGCAGCCATTTTTCCTCGTCTATGACCTGGACCATTAGTGAATCTTTTAAATGGCACTGCTTGTGTTTTTTCTTGTACATTTTCAAGAATTTGTTTTGCTTTTTGTAAATTTTTAAATCTCAAAAAATTAGATACTTCTATTGCAATTTTTGGACTTACATTTACATCTCTTCCAACAGCTCTTGCCATCAGTTGTTCATCATATCCTTGAAATGCGTAATTATATTTTGCCATTTTATTATCCTAATTATTTTTAATCATGTTTTTATTTTTTAAATTATCTTGATGATGCATGTGCTGAACTCTTAGTTGCACCAACTCCTGGAGAACTATGTCCTACATTTTTTCTAGTAAGTGAAAATTCTCCCAATACATGTCCAATCATTTCAGGTCTGATTAAAATTTCCACAAACATTTTTCCATTGTAAATCATAATTGTTTTATCAAACATTTCTGGAAGTATTGGTAAAGCTCTACAATGTGTTTTGAGTTTTTTATCTCCACTTCTAAGTTTTTTTATGAATATTTTCTCTTGATCAGTAAAACCTCTAAGTAATGTTCTTCTTATTCTAGTAGGTACAATTTCTGCTAATTCTTTAATACTTAGCTCTTTTAATTGTGCTGGGTTTTTTCCCCGATATGTAAATTCTTTTTTTGCCATTTTGCCTCAAAAATATAAATCTAATCTTTTCCTTTTTTACGTCCAGTTCTTCTAGCTGCAACCATTCCAACTTTTCTTCCAGGAGGTGCATTTCTACTAACTGGTTTCGCTTTTGATTTTCTTGATGAACGCTTATTACCATATGGATGATCTACTGCATTCATTGCGCCTCCACTAACTTTAGGCCACAATTTATTTTTTGCTTTCATCTTATAATGTTTAATTCCTGCTTTTAGGATTGGTTTTTCTGTTCTTCCACCACCACCTACAACTCCAACACAGGCTCTACATCCTGGATGAAATGATTTTCTTTTCTTAGATGGTAATTGAACAATTATTTGATTTGATAATTTTGTTACTAACTTTCCAAATGTTCCTGATGCTTTGATGAACTTTCCCCCATCTCCTGGAACTGATTCAATTAAAAATATTGAAGTTCCTTCAGGCATATCTTTAAGTCGCATGATATTTCCTCTTGTTGGTTCTGATCCCACACCCATTTGTATAAGATCTCCAACTCTACTACCTTCTGCAGCAATAGTCATTAACTCTTCTCCATTTTCCATTTGTAAATGTACAAGAGGTGCACTATGTCCTTGGCAATGAACTATATCACGAACAATTCCTGAAATTTTTTCAGATTCTACACAAGGTAATCTTGCAGGTGCAACATACCTAAAACTAGGTGCGCGATATCTTGGACCGCCATGGCCTCTTGCTTGTTGGATAATGTTTTTTCCCATTTTGGATCATTATTTTTTTAATTAAATTACATTTATATTTTATCGTAATTACATTAAACCTAAGTCAGTTGCAACATCTAGTGCGGGAGTATCCATTGAAAGTTTAACAAATGCTTTCTTTTTTCCTTTAGGTGTAATTAATGTTGTTACTTTTTCAACTTTTACTTTAAATAATTCTTCAACAGCTTTTTTGATTTCAGGTTTTTTTGATCTCATATCGACAATAAAAATTAATTTATTCTCAGCTTCCATTAATCTAATGGATTTTTCTGTTGATAAAGGATATTTAATTACCGTATAGCTTTCCATTTTTACTCTTTGATTTCAGCTTTTTCAACTTTAGCTTTTTTAGTTTTTGATGATGATTTTAATTTTGATTTTTTTGTTTCTTTTTTAGTAGGTTCAACTGTTTTTTTAACAAGTTTTTTTCTATTGATTTTATTCATGAATAAATTATCATTAGTAAGTTTATCAAATGATCCTTCTGTAAATAATGTTAATCGGCCAATATCTGCACCAGGAGCTAAAAGTTCTGCATTAAGATTTTTAACATCGACTACATCTATTCCAGGAATATTTATTCCGCTTTTTACAAGTGCGCAGTCTCCAGATACAACAACTAAAGGTCCTTTTGCTTTTTTGTATTTTCGTCCTCTCAATCTAGCTTTTCCTGCTCTGTATGTTTTTCTACTTGCTCGAACCAATTCATCTTTTAGTCCAATTTTTTCTAAAATAGATTTAAAATCTTTTGTTTTTTCAATTGATTCAAATGAACTATCTAAAATAAATGGATAATTATCAGGTAATTTATGACCTCTTTCAACAACTTCTTCTTTGATCATTGTCGCTGCAAGAGCACTTCTAATTGCTTTTCTTCTTTCATTAATATTAAGTTTTTTGGACCAAATTTTTTCTGCTTTTGGAGGATGCGCTCGTCGTCCACCTACACATCCAGGAGATACTGCTCCAACCCAAAAGAATCTTGTTCCACGTCGAGTATGAATTTTTCTAGGAACTCTTGAAATTCCAAAACCATAACTTCCTCTATAATTGTGTCGTCTTCGAGATAGCTCTGCACTATGTCTTTGTCCTGCTTCAGGATGAGCTCCATAAGGTTGTCTATTATGAGATTGAATTGCTTCAACAGCTCTTTTAATTAGGTCAGCTCTTACAGGTTCTAAAAACTGCTTTGGAACTTCCTTTTTTCCTTTTTCGCTGTTGTCTTGTTTTATGATTGGTACTTGCATTTTAGTTTACCTTATGCTTTAATCTTTAACATCTTTTGCAACTCTTAAATTTAAACTTTGAATTTGAGGTGCTTCGTAATTATATTTTTTATTTGGCCTTAATGCCTTTTTGAATCTGATTATTCTTTTTGTTGGTCCACCAACACTTCCCTTTACTAAAAGATAAGTATTTTTTACAACACCATAGCGTTTGAAACCTTCAATAGGATTTATTTCGTCTCCTTTCTCGCCAATCTTTAGTAATTTTTTATTAAATTCTAATCTTTGATGATATCCTGTTTGACCTGCATGTGCAACCCTATACATGATATGTTGTTGTCCACACCAAGGTCCTAAACTTCCAGGTCCTCTTTTTGTTTTTTCTGATTTTCGTCCTCGAATTTTAACTCCAAATCTTTTTACAGGACCTTGAAATCCTTTTCCTATTGTAATAACATGAGTATCAAGTTGATCTCCTTCAGAAAACACATCAGAAACTAAAACTTCTTTTCCTAAAATTCCTTTTGCATAATTTAATTTTTCTTCAACAGAAGTTCCACCAATTGCAACCTCAAATAATTCAGGTTTTTTCTGACCAATTCCAGTAAGTTTTGGTTGCGTATAAACAAGAACTCGAACATCAGAATAATTTTCTGTTTTAAGATCCTCAATTTTCTTTTCATCAACTTTTTTTGGTAAACAAATCTTTTTTCCTAATTCTTTATCACATTTACCAAGTACGCAAGATTTAATTTTTGATCCATATGCATCTTTAACATATAAATTAATACCTGCGATTTTGATAGGCGGACATTCAATAATTGTTACTGGAAAATTTATTTCGTCGCCTTTGGTAGTACTATTTTTTCGATTATCAGTTAGAATTGCGTGAGTCATACCTACTTTATATCCTGCAAAACTAAGCAGTTTAGAATCTTTACTCTCAGGCCACGCATTAATTTTTGCATACTGACGTTTAGCTCTTTTTCTTGGCCAATAGCCCATGCTTCCGTGTCTTGGTCCTGTTACTTTTCCCATTTTTCAGTTTAATTATTTAGTTTTATTAATTTACGAACTTGAGAAATAGATTAATTCTTAAACTTTTAAAAGTCAATATAACTTTTTGAAAATCTAAAAAACCTATTTATAACGTTTTTTTCCTTCTTTACGAGAAATAGCCGCAATAAGCTAAACTCGTACTGAAAAAACCATTTTTTCAGGCTCGTTTTTCCTATGGAACACTTAAACATTCATTTTTATTGTTTGAGTGCTTTTTTCGATCGTTTTGTAGTAAATTTGATCAATCGTTAAGATTTTGAGATGATTTATAAAGCTTTGGTAAACAAACAAAAAACATCACAATCAACTAATCATTTCCATCGACTAATTATTTTAATCAACTAATTATCAACTAATTATTTCCAACTAGAAACCAGTTTTTCTAATATATCTCTTGAGTTTGATTCTAAAGGTACCATCACCCTTTGTTCATCATAAGGTATTTCAGATGGTTTAAGAGGGAATTTTAAGCGTTCTGGAAAATATCTCCTATATTTTTCATTAAGATATAACCCCACTTGAAAAGCCAATAAATCTGCATAATTAATTATAGGTATTGTTTTATCTCCAGATCCCCACAGTTCTATATTTTGAGAAGGTATTTTAAATCCTCGAGCATGTAAGTATTCCTTAATTAAAAATCTACTTTTATCAAGATTTGCATAAAATACATCTATTAATAATACAGTACTGCTAGGATTATATCCATTTGTTGCAACAACATGAGCTATTCCTGCATGTTCTATTAATTGTCTTGGAAATCGTCCGCCTCGAGCTCTAGTCCAATGAAATGTTTTTAGTCCATTTGCTTTCATTTCAGAAATATTGGGAAGATTTGGAACTTTACTCGGCCTAATTCCTTGATTATCTCTATTTTCAGACTCAATATATGCATTTGCAGCTCTAAGATAATCCTTGGATTTTTTCAAAGCAAGATATCCTGCAGATTTACAAAGATCAGGATTTTCAGTTTCTGCAGCAACAAGTATAATACTATCAGATCCTATGCCTAAACTAGTTTCATCAATTCCAAGATATGTAATTTTAGTCATTTTTATATTACTTATTTTTACAGCATGCAAAATAGCATTTGTTACAATTAATAACTCCTAAAGACCTCTTTTATAGATACTGTGTTCTTATTATATCAATAATAGGTATTGGTAACTAGTATAAAAAAGTAGCTAAATATAAAAAATAATACGCCTCCATAATATAAACTAATTAGCACAAACTAATTAATATAAAAATTAACATAAATAAAGTTAGTGTCCTAATTAAACCCTGTCTTCTTCAAAAGATTCTACTTCTTTTTTTGAAACTTTAGAATCAGTGGTTTGATTAGTTTCAGAATCATTGATTTTGTCTTTATAACTATTAACTTTATCTTTAGAATTGTTATTTTCACAATCATTATCTGATTTTTTTGATGAATTAGTTGATTTATCCTCAGATTTATTCTTATTTTTTTTATTTTTATCAAAATTTGTTTTTTTCTTCCTTTTTCCCTTTTGCATGGATAAAAATCTCATTTTCCTAACTGCATAGTTCACAGGATTCTTAGTTTTAGTGCACACATTATCTGGACAACAAATTTGCAAATCTTTATAGTACATTTTATTATCGCAATTTGGTGGAAGAATTTTTTTATTATGCATACGAGCATATCTTAATTGACCTTTCCAATAAACTTCTCGAAGAGATTCCTTATTATTTTTATTCCATTCCACAAGATATTCTTCAATATCATCATAACTCCAATTACAACTTGCTAAGAAATTAATTAAAATAAATATTGCTCTTTTTTTCCCGTCTTCTAATCCTTTTTTAATTTTTTGAATACACGGTGGAAAAAGTTGTTCAGGAATTTTAACCGTAATCTCGTCGAGTTTTACATCTCCCAATTTTTTTTCGTACTGAAATACGCGTTCATCTTTTGTAATTTTTTGTTTTTTCTCCTCGATTTCTGCTGCAAAATCAAAACTTTTTACAATAAGATCTGCAGCTTCCCCTGAAACTACATTGTTTCTATCCATAAATTTCCATTCTGTAACTTCAACTAAAGAAACATCAGCCATTTTTTTATCAAATTCAAGAACTTTTTCGGGATCTATAGGTACGCTTACCAAACCACTTTTTTCATTAAGCGAATAAACCATTCTACATAAATGTCTAGACGAGATTAATATAGTATCCACTTCTAATATACTAAATGGATTAAATTTTCCATTGACAATAATATCTTTATTATCTTTTTCACACTTTTTTTTTACTCCTTCCAAACCATCAAGTAAAAGAATTTCTCGTGCGAGATGTTCACTAATCATTTCTTTTAGATATTCTGCAATTTTTCTAGGTCCTTCTGGAAATAATGTTCTTGTTTCCTCGCCGTGAACTTTTTCGGGAAATGCTTCAAAAGGTACGCCTATATGAAATCCGTGATTTCCTGAAAACTTACAAGTCACTGATTGAATTCCTTGATATTTTAGTGCCTGAATCAAAAGATGTGCTGCAAGTGCACTGTATTCTAAAAACTTACAATCTATATCCAAAACAAGATCCCACCCAATTCTTAATTCGTTCATTTCTTGTCTTGATGCTCCTGTTTTAACCATGAGAACATTTCGCCATAATTCTTCACTAGCATGAAAACTAGTCACTCCTTTCTTAACCATTTCAAATACATCAGACGGAAACTGTAATACATCAGGTCTTTTAGAATAACCCTTTCCTCCAAAACTTCCTGAAATCTCTTTATTTACTGCATTAGCTACTATTGCTTTTTGAACTTCTACTCGTTTATAGTGTTTTAGAACTTTACTTAACATTACAGGATCCATAGTAAACCTAAAATGAACAGTAATATTTATTGTTTTGGTAATAGAATCCTAATTATTAATAAAAAATCAACATAACAAATAAACAACATAACAAATAATCAATAAACAAAATTTAAAACTAAAAAATCGTGATTCGCAATTTCTCCGAAAAAAAATCAATTAAATTTAACAATCAAAATCATTTTTTTATTATGACTCTAATAAATAGCAGTTAATTTTATAAATCTCTCCACAATATACACTATATAACACAAATATATATCAAATCAGTATACACACAACATTAAACTAATATTATACTAATATCTTAGGGGGTATATAACCATGATTAATCAACTTAAAACATTCATTTTATTATCTGCTTTATCCGGCCTACTTTTAGTAGTTGGATGGCTACTTGGAGGCTACAGTGGTTTAACTATTGGTTTAATCTTTGCTATTGGTATGAATTTCTTTTCTTATTGGTTTTCAGATAAATTTGTTTTAAGAATGTACAAAGCTAAACAAATTAAACATAAAGATCATCCAGAATTATTCAGTATTGTAAAAGAAATTACAAAAAAAGCAAATATTCCTATGCCTAAAGTATACATAATTCCTTCAAATAATCCCAATGCATTCGCAACAGGTAGAGATCCTGAGCACGCAGTTGTTGCTTGTACTGTAGGTATTTTAAAAATTTTAACAACAGAAGAGCTCAAAGGAGTTATTGCTCATGAAGTAGCTCATATTAGAAATAGAGATATTCTTATTCAAACCGTCGCTGCAACTATTGCAGCAGTAATTGGTTATGTTGGTTTTATTGCTAGATGGGGTGCAATTTTTGGCGGTTTTGGTGGAAGAGATAGAGACGGAGGCAACATATTAGAACTTCTAGTACTTGCAATTTTAACTCCTCTTATTGCAACAATAATACGACTTGCGATTTCTAGATCTAGAGAATATCTTGCAGATGAAACCGGTGCTGCAATTATTAAAAATCCAAAAGCTCTAGCAAGTGCATTGCATAAACTAGATTCGGCATCCAAACATATTCCTATGAAGTTAGGTTCAGAATCTACATCTTCATTATTTATTGTTAATCCATTTTCAGGAAAAAGTTTAATAGGGTTATTATCAACACACCCTCCTATGAAAGAAAGAATTAAACGTTTAAATGACATGAAGGTGTAATAATAACTTTGAAAAATAATTTAACTCTAAGAATATGATAAATTTTATAAACATCTCTTTTTTTTACATAATAAAATGTATTCAGCATATCTATTAATCAACACAAAATTTGGCAAGAAGAAATTAGTGTCTACTAGATTAAATAATTTTGAGGAAGTTTCTCTTCTTAATGAAACACACGGAAGATATGATTTAGTCATACGAATTGATTGTGAAGATGCAAATTCTTTTGAAGAATTTATGCAAAATAACATTAATACAATTGAAGATATTCAAAAAGCCGAAACATTAATTGTTGCAAATACTTCTTCTGGATTCGAAGATGATGACTTAGATGAACCTGAAGAAGATTAATAATTAAAAGTTGTTTTTTATTTAAATTTCTCTGTCCATTCTTCTGTTAGAACTTTTTGTATATCTTTAGCTTTTTTGTCACCAATTTTTTCTACTTCTTTTAATTCTTTCAAATCTGCATTCACAATATTTTTAATTGTTTTAAATTTAGACAATAAAGGTTTTACTAAAGATTGGCCTATTCCTGGAAGAGAACTTACAATATACTCTATTCGCTCATTAGATGTTGCAGGTTTTCTTGATGCGTGCGGATTAAAAGTTCCTCCTAATTCAGTTTGTTCACGTTTGGCCATCACTACTAATAATGCTGCAGTTTCCTGAGAATTTTTTGTATGAATTATAGGAATTCCAAAACTAATTGCAATTGTAGCAATCATCCCTCTTATAGCATTTGGATGAATTTTACGTTGAGCATAAATATCTTCATCTCCTTCGATAATTATAACGGGTCTCTCGACGTGCATTTTCATCTGTTTTACTTGTGCAAGTAGTCTACCATCTATTATTGAATCAACAAAATCACCTACTTTTTTAAGTTCTACACAAACCCTATTTGATAAAACATAATCCCCTACTTTTAATTGACAAAGTTCAATTTCTAATCCTTTATCAGACAAATCTTTCACAACTAAATTCCCTTTTTCTCTATGATCTGCACTTATTTTTATTGGTTTTTCAGAAATAAACTCTTGTAAATCCAATGTTGTTTCTTTTTTTGTTTTACCTACTTTTTTAAATTGTCTTTTGAGTTCATTCAAAACTCGATGCATTCTTTTTTCTTTATGATGTGCACTCCACCTATATCCTTCATCCCTCGTTCCTTTAGTCACCATCACACTAACACTTCCTTTTTCATTTCTCCCAGTTCTTCCTCGTCGCTGGATGGTTCGTATTGCAGACGGTACAGGTTCATAAAAAATAACAGAATCGACTTTTGGTATGTCGAGTCCTTCCTCTCCAACACTCGTGGAAATTAAAACATGAAATTCTCCTTCTCTAAATCTATCTAGAACTTTTTTTTGTTCTTTTTGGCTAAGTCCTGTTCCTTTTTTCTTTGCTTGACCAAAAAACATTTCATTACTTATTCCTTTTTTATCAAGTTCTTGTTTGATTTTTGAAGCACTATCTCTAAACTGATTAAATACAATCATTTTATGATTTGAATTTTTAGATATTTGAGTTTGAATAATATTCAAAAGCATTTCCACTTTAGGATGTTCTACATTTTCAGAATATAAGTTTCTTGTAAGAATTCCTGCTGACTTAAAATTAGTATCTACAGCTAAGTTTTTTGCAGCTTTTGTTTTTCCAAGCACTGCTTCTTGTTCTAGTTTCATAAAATATTCTTGTAATGCACTTATCCCTTGCGTTTCAAGAAGTTCTATTGCATGTTGAATTTTCATTGCTTCTGCAATCAAAGAAACAGATTTCATCAAATCAATATTTTTAAATCCTTTTGATAGTTCACTATGTAAATATCCTTGTAATCTTAGTAATTCAGTTTTACTCAATTCACCAGAACTTTTGACATAGCCATATTCTTTTACTGATTTAAGTTTTGATTTATAGGAAGTTTGTAAGAATTTTTGAATTTTTTTAAACTCGTCGGGAAAATCTACTTTAATCCAATTTATGTCCACTTCTTGAACATAGGGCTTTACATCTGCATCTTCATCTGTACGAACTTCTACTGCGTCTATCCATAAATTTTGACATACTTCAAGAATTTTTTCTGCATCACTTCCAGGACTTGCAGTAAGTCCAAGAACTCTAGGGTATTTTGCTTGTTTTTCGTATTTTTTTGCTAAGAAAACATAACTATAATCACCTGATGCTCTATGAGCCTCATCAAATACAACTAAAGAAACATCATTTAATTTTATTTTACCACTTAGTACATCATTTTCTAATCCTTGAGGCGTACTAAATATTACTCTTGCTTTTTTCCATAATTGCGCACGTTTTTCTGGTTTCACCATACCTGTAAATAAAACCATTTCATCGTCGGATATGCTAGTATGTTTTTTGAATGTATTGATGTGTTGTTCTACTAAAGGTCTTGTTGGCGCAAGTACTAAGATTTTTGAATTTGGAAATAATTTAATTCTTGCTGTAGCAAGTAACATTGCAATTAATGTTTTTCCAAGTCCTGTAGGTAAAACAACCAATGTATTATTTAATATACAAGTTCCAAGTATTGTTTCTTGATATATTCGAGGTTTTAAATTATTTTGAATTAGATTATTTTGAGAATTTTGAGAATGTGGTGATTCTAACTCTGTAATTTCTTTTTCAGATTGAATCTGTTTTTTTTTATTTTGGTTTTCAACCTGTAATAGTTCTTGCTCAAATTCTTGTTCCATTTCATCTAGAGTTTTCATTCGAACACCATTAACAACTGTTGTACACACTTTGGGCTTTAGATCTTCTATATTTATAAAATCTGTGAGATTATAAAAGTTACCTTGACCTGCTTTACGTTTTGCACCAATTTCCATAAAATAAAACTATATCTTAATTCATTTATATATCTCACGCGGGCAAGTCCAGTGTCCAGTGCCTAATATTCCCCTAAGCAAAGAAACAGTAAAATAGTTCTAAAACATGAAAATCAAAAATCAATTATACTACAAGGATTAAAACAATTTCAAAAAGATCCATATCTAAAACGGACAGGACCAATAGAATTCTCACTCACACTAACTAATTTTCCCTCTACATAATTTAAAATTGCATAACAATGAGGACACATAGATCCTCCAGAATATTCACTCCAATCAGTTGTTTGTTTAAGAAATTCCTCATCGAAGGAATATTCTTTTCTACAATAAGATATAGGACATAAAATAGTAGCTGTTTCATCTTCAAGATTCAACATATTAATCCAAGACAGATTTTGAGTTCTTTGTATTAATTCATCAGCACCAATACAGTTGTTACGTGATTTTTTGGAATCAGAAGTTGCATAAGTTTCAGCATTTGCACCAGATAATTCTGTTTCTTTTGACCCTCTATATACTTTATCAGAGCTAGAATCATTTTTAAGAAGCTGATAAATTAAATCACTATCTTCCATAGCTGCAATTCTTGCTAATTCATCAAGAGATCTACTATTATTTTTTATCGATTCAATTTTGGCCATCAATAACCCCCTCAAAATCACTATTTTATAATAATTAATAAATCTTTGTAAAAAAACAAGAACAAGCAATCAAAACAAATCAATTAAATGATAATCAAATAATAAAAAAAGAATTAATAAAAAACCAAATAATAACCATAACCCCTAATCAACCTGTATTCCGCATCATTTCTTTCATATCAGAATTTAAATGATGATGTCCTAAAAAATGTTTTTCAACTTTGATATGTTCATCGCCAAATGCTTGATATCTCTTAAACAAATCCTCAATCATTTTTGCTATTTCAACAATAGTATCATGAGCTGCTTTTTTAATGAATTCATCTACTGCGACATTATTAGCAATTAGTGAATTAATTTGTTTGAGTATATTGACATAAATAAAAATTCTTGGTGCAGTTGGAACAAGTCTAAGTTTATTTTTCAAAAAAAGATCTCCGAATTCGGTTTTTATTTCATGTGCAAGATATCTTAATTTATACTCTATTTTTTGAGCACTTTTTTTATCAACACCGATTTCCGCAATCATATTAAGATCTTCACTTATCAACTTAAAATTATTATGAATCAGTTCTTTAAGTTCAATTTTTTCATGAAACAACGACATAAATAATAATAAAAAACTATTTAGTTTATACATTTTTTGTTTTTTTAAACCGTTTATTTATGAAAAAGTTTATATAAAAAGACTTTATAAACAACCATATGAGCATAAACCCCCTCTGGATAATCTTACTAATTTCTGTACTCGGACCAGTTATTGGTTCTGCTATTGGAGTTTTTAGAGTACCTTCGAAATTATTCATGTATAATATGATGAGTTTTGCAGCAGGAGTTATGCTTGCTATTTCATTTCTTGAATTAATTCCTGAAAGTATTCATCTTTCGTCAATTTGGATTTGTAGTATTGGTGTTTTGTTAGGTGCACTTGTTATGTTCACTTTAGATAAATTTGTTCCTCACATTCATCCAGGATCTATTTCAACAGATCATGATAAAAAATGTCACAAATCTCTCAAATCAACTGCGATTTATCTTATTGTTGGAATTTTCTTACACAATTTTCCTGAAGGGATGGCTATCGCTACTGGATCTGCGTCTAACATAGGAATTTCTTTAACTATTGCATTAGCTATTGCAATTCATAATATTCCTGAGGGTATTTGTACATCCGCGCCTTATTTTTATTGTACTAAAAAAAGATTAAAGTCATTTCTTATTTCTTCTTCAACAGCTATTCCTATTTTGGTAGGTTTTATTTTTGCTTACTTTTTATTTAGATATATCCCTATTGGAGTTATTGGATTAATTACAGGTATGACTGCAGGTCTTATGATTTTTATTTCTAGTGACGAGTTAATTCCTTGTTCATGTCGTAAAAATCTGGATTCTCACTCAACTATTTTTTCATTGATTATCGGCGTTTTATTTGTTATTTTACTTGGCGCATTATAATTAAATACGAAAAAAAGAAAAAAAAAAGAAAAAAAAACAGATCAAAAACAGGCATTAAAAATGTGGAAAAAACTTTCAGAATTAAAATCTCATCATCAAATCATTTGGGCAATCATAATAGGTTTTGCAGTAGTTAATTTTTGGAGAGGCATTTGGGGATTAATGGATGTATATTTTGTTCCTAATGATCTTACTCTAAGCTATTTACTATCTACATTTATAGGAGTGATTATTTTAATAGGTTCAGGATATGCAATTAAAGAATTAATGTAAAAATAGGATATTTGTAATTAAGAATAGGATATTAATATCATAAAATTTAATAATCATGTCCAGGACATAAAATCCTAAAATTATAATCAACCAATTTTACAATAGACTTATTTAACTCAAACGGCACTGACGTTGGTAAATCAGTTCTTCCAAACATTTTGTTTCCAAACAGGGTATCGCCACTAAAAAGTATTTGTTCTTCTGGATACCAAACACATAATGATCCTCTAGTATGGCCTGGAGTTTTTACAATCTTCAATCCTGATATTGTTAAATCTTCAAAAATTAACTCTATTGGCTTCAATTTTAAATCTAGTTTTTGTAAGAATTCTTCTTTTAAATTACCAACAACAGTTTTTCTTGCTTTAAAATCTTCTATCTCTTCAGAAGATGCATAAAATTTTGCATTTTTAAACAAATCAAAACATCCTATGTGATCATAATGTAAATGTGTAAATATTACTATCTGAATTTGATTAAAATCAACAGCCTTTCCCAAAAATTGTTCTGCTAAATTATTATCAGATCTATTTCCACAATCAATAATTATTTTTTTGTCTAAATCTAAAAAATAAATATTTGTTTGGTCAACTCCGGTAAATTTCCACACTTTATTCCATACTTTTGCGATCATAGTTAATAAACAAATCAGTCACATTTAAATAATTTACTCAACCAAAAGTAAATTTATGTTTGGAAAAATATTAGGATTTGGAGATTTGTTATCTGCATTAGCAATTGTTTTATTGCATTATGATTTTCTAATCACTTGGAGAATCGGGTTGCTTTTTTGCGCATATCTTATAATAAAAGGATATTTGTTTCTTCCAGATGTAAATTCTGTTCTCGATATTCTTTGCGGAGTTTATATGTTTATTATGCTATTTGGAATTACAACTCCTCTCACATGGATTGTTGTAATTTATGTAGGTCAAAAATCTCTTTTCTCACTAGTTCTTTCTTAAAAATTAAAAATACAAAATTAATACAAAGAAGGGGTTTAAATTATTTAAACTTCTGCCAGTTTTTTTCTATAACAAAAAAGAATACAAATAAAAATGCTGCTCCGACGAGAGTTCCTAAAATAAGACCACCTAATGAATAAGTAGTTGTTTTAAGTAAAAGTCCTGTAGCTACAACTGTTACAATTGTAAAGAAATATATATTTTTTGAACCAAAGAATAATCTTACTCCATCTAATGGAGGTATTGGAATTAAACTAAATATTGCTATCCAAATATTTAGAAGCATTAGCTTATAAAAAAATTCAGATCCTGAAATTAAATGTAATGCTTTAGATATTATTGCGAGAAATATATTTGCTGCAGTTCCTGATGTTGCAATCCAACCAAACGTACTATTTTCTGGACTATATCTATATCTTCCCAGACGATGAATTTGTAAATGATGAAATAATATTCCTCCAACTGCAAATAATCTTAAATAACCATTTGAAACAAATGCGAGAACCAAACATACCACCAGTCCAAGAGTCCAATGTTTATATTCTACTTTATAACCAATAAGTAAAGCTGAGATTTTTTGTGCATAAACTCGAGCCAACATAGTTATTGTAGTTAATATTATTGCAAGAACTAAATTAGAAATTCCTAAGTCAAGATCAAAATTGCCAATTCCCCATTCTCTAAATGAAAATATGAATGCGATTACTAATATAGTAAAAATAAGTCCTATAACCTCTTTTGTGTTGAGCCTACCATACCGTCTAAACTTATCACAAAAGTTTTTCCAACTGTACATTCCACTCATATTAATGTTTAAATAAAATTTGGTTTATATAGTTTTCTAAAAAAAAAGATAAGATCTCTTATAATAATCTTTAACTTATTAAAAACTTATTAAACATATTAATACATGACCAGTAGAATTATGTTACCTGAATTTTAAGTGATGACCATTTATATTTTTCACACAACATCAATTTTGGGTAAACATTTTTTTATGTCTTCTAACATTTCTTCTTCGTGTCCTGCACCCACTACTGCAACCACACTTCCTGAATGCATTTTCATTATTTTTGCTATATGTTTTGCCATGAATTTATTTCTTTCAGAAATCAAAACTTTGTAAATTCCAGGATATCTTACTTTAAGTTGTTTCATCATTTTCCGAATTAATTTTTTATCTGGAACTCCTCTTAAATCAAATTTATCTAAACCCCATTTTTCCATTTCTGATTTTTTGAAAAAGAGCATTCTAAATATATCTGCAAAAACTCTCATTTTTTCTTTGAATTTGAAATTTTTTGATAATCTTTTTAAAGTAATTTCTATATTTTGATCTACTAAATATACTTGTGCTCCTTGTTTGTGCGCAACAACCACTGCAGTTTTCATATCAGCTCCAGGTTGTACTCTGACTATTTCTCCAACTTTTTTTTGAGCCCAACCACCAAGAACTGCAAAGAAATATCCTGTAATTCCTATTTTAAGAATATCTTGTAAATTTATTTTATTTTTCTGTTTACTCATTAAACTCTGTAATCTTACGTGATCTAATTCTACTGCTACTGCTTCAGGCTCTAAGCTCTTAATAGTTTCTTTAATCTCTTTTACACTTTGTAAAGATACATGACTTGTACCTATAATTGTAAGGTTTTTATATTTCATTTTTAAAAGTCTCCTAGTAAATTGCTTTCTAAACAAGTATGTTAGGCATATTTATTATTTAAATACATATTGAAAGGTTTTAAATATTCCTATTCTTATATAATAATAAAATTTATAAAGGTATTTAATTTATTAAATCTATATTAAAAATTATAATTATATTTGGAGGGGTTATCATGTTAAAAATGCATAAAATTGGTGAATCGTACGATATGAAGGTATTTACAGATGCTGGGGATTATTTTGGTGATATTGAAGAGGCTATTTTAACAAAAACTAAAGTTGCTGGATGGCGTGTTCGTGCAACAAAGAGTAGTTTTTTAGCAAAAGTTCTAGGATCTGCTAAAGGAGTTATTGTTCCACACCAGCTTGTAAAGGCTATTGGCGATATTATGATTATTAGTAAAGCTGCAGTTCCTAATTACGGAACTGAAGAAGATGAAATGGCAGCAGTATAATTATTTTCTTTTTTTCTAATTAATTGTTCAAATATAAAAAAAGAGGTGTTTTAGTGTTTATTGAATTTATATCAAACAAGATTGTGATTTCTATTTTTTTTACAATATTTATTTCTCATTTAATAAAATTTATAATTAATAGTTCAGAAAATAAAAAATTAGAGTGGTGGTCTTGGATCGATACTGGAGGTATGCCTTCTTCACATTCTGCAATCACAGCAGCTCTTGCCATTAGCATAGGTATTTTTGAAGGAATAAATTCAACGCTATTTATTGTCGCATTTATATTTGCAGGAGTTACTATCAGAGACGCAATTGGAGTAAGAAGAACAGTCGACAAACTAATTTCATGCGTAAATAAAATTGTTGCATCTAGAAAAATAAAAGTCACGCACATAAAAACTATTGCAGGCCATACACCTATTCAAGTTCTTATAGGTGCATCATTAGGAATATTAGTTCCGATAATTGTTTTTTTTGTTACTAAAAGTTTAGGTTACTAAACAACAACTGAAAAAAATAAAAAAGTAAAAAAAAGTAAATAAATAAAATGATATTAGAATTGATTTTGATTATTGCATCTATTTTAGTATTTTTATTAATAATATTTGTTCTATTTTGGCAGCTTTATTTTCTTAGAAATCCAAAACGTACAGCGCCAAAAGGCAATAATTTAGTTAGTCCTGCTGACGGAAAAATTGCATTTATTAAAGAATTTAGCGAACTAAATAAATTAGTACATAAAAAACACAAAAATAAGGTAACAACCCTACTATCTGATGTTGCAAAAAGCGGTTATGCTATTTTAATTGTTATGACTCCATTTGATGTGCATTATCAAAGAGCCCCTATTAAGGGAGCTGTTAAAAATATAAAATATTCAAAAGGTAGTTTTCTTAATGCAGTTAAAAATCCTGAAAAATTTGATACTATTCAAAACGAAAAAAATGAAATTTTGTTCAAATCAGAAATTGGAAGTGTTAAAGTGGTTCAAATTGCAGGAGTTCTTGCTCGTCGTATAAATTGTTTTGTAAAACAACAACAAACAGTCAATAAAGGTAAATTAATAGGTTTAATTAATTTGGGTAGTCAAGTTTTATTGGTTTTTCCCAAAAAAAAGAATTTAAAAATTAAAGTTAAAAAAAATCAAAGGGTGATGAGCGGTGAAACAGTTATCGCAAAGTATTAAACAGATTAAAACAAAAAATATTAGAAAAATTAAGAATATCAAACAAAAGAATATTGATAAAATTAAAACCATTAAAAAAAAGAATATTAAGAACATAAAAAAAATTAAAGAAAATATTAAGAATCTTAATAGCATTACTATTCAATTTAAAAAACGTATTAAATTAGATGATCTTAATTTTTTAAAACTGGTTAAACTTGCGGATTTTATTACTTGGGCTAATGCGGGTTGTGGTTTGCTTGCAATGTTATTTGCTTTTGAAAATCTTTTTACTGCTGCTGCAATTTTTCTTTTAGTTGCTGTTTTTTTTGATTTTTTAGACGGCAAAATTGCCAGACTATCAAAAAAGAAAAGAACAAATTCTATGGGTGAAGAACTCGATTCACTCGCAGATACTGTGTCATTTGGTGTTGCACCTATTGTATTTATATTTTTTTATTTACAACCTCAACACTGGTATTATTATTTTATTTATATAATATTTTTATCAGCAGGTATTTTTCGTTTAGCAAGATTTAATACATTTCCTCTTGAAAAATATGTTGGTTTACCCATAACAATAAGCGGACTTTTAATCCCTTTATTATATTTCATAGGTGTTCCTCCCTTAATTTTTCCAGTAGTGCTTTTGGTTTTATCAATTTTAATGATTGCAAGTTTCAAATTTACAAGACCGTTTTGAGGTATACTAATGAGTTTAAACATAACTTTAATGAATTTTATTATTTTTATTGCAAGTGCTATTTATTTTATTATTCCTTGCCTATCTAATTCAGCTCCAGTTCTATTTAGAAAATTAAATTTTCTTAATTACCCTGTTGATTTCAATAAAAAATTAAATAGTAAACCTATTTTTGGTAAAAATAAAACTTTTAGAGGTTTTTTCTTTGGAATTTTAACAGGTATTGTTATTGTGGGAATCCAAACCTTACTTTATCAATTTCCTGTTTTCAAAATAATAAGTCTTATCCCTTATAATCAAATTAATTTTGTTTTATTAGGTTTTCTTTATGGGTTTGGTTGTTTGTTTGGGGATTTAGTTGAAAGTTTTGTAAAACGTAGATTTAATATTAAACCAGGAGGAATATTTTTTCCATGGGATCAATTAGATTTACTAATTGGTGCCTTAATTTTCGTTAGTATCACATATGTTCCCCCTATAGAAATTATTGTTTTTCTAATCATTGCAGTACCTATTTTCCACATTGCATTTAATTATTTAGGATATTATTTAGGATTGCAAAAAGAAAAGTGGTAAAAATAAATAAAATGAAAAGTGAATATAATAATGATTAAATTATAATACTACTAATAATACTCTCAATAATAATAATAATTTTATTAAAATAATAATCTAATCAGATACTATTTTTTCGATTTCTTTTATAGTAGTTTCTTCAACAGTTAGAAAAAGAGAGTTTAGTCCTTCTTTTATTTCTCCACCTGAAATCATGTGATGTGTTTTAGGAAATACCATCCATTTTTTATCAAGTCTGGAAAATGGATTTGCAAAAAATATAATTAAATTTTTAATTTCTATTAATCGATCCCAATGCTTTAATAATTCTTTAAAATTCTCTTTAGTATTATAAACAACTAATGCTTTATTTGAAAATTCATCTGATTCCAACTTTTGAATTGATTCAATAAATTCAGAACTAAATGGTTCAATATAATAACAAGTGGTTTTATCTGTTTGTTCTACAATAACTTGTTCTCCTTGCTCTTCAATTTTTTTTATTCTTTTAAGCATTAAATCTCTATTTTGAAGATATCTAATCAACCACTGCACAAGGTATTTTCTCGCATCCATTTTAACCTCTTTTTTTGATTACCTCAAAATCCAATATAAATCAAGATTTCTTATTTTTACACATCGCAACAAGACTCCACGAATCAATTCTTCGTTTTTTTGATTTAAAGGGATAACAAAAATGAGTATAAATAAATTTCTTAATTTGCAATCCATTTTTAACTAATAATTTATCTAAATCTTTAAATTTCATATTTACTACATGAGGATTTTCAAAACGAAATCTCACAATATTATATAAAAATTGAATAACTGTGCAATCTCCTCTAATACGTTCTTGAGGAATTGCTATAATTATTTCTCCATTTTTCTTTAATAGTTTTTTAATATTTTGCATAAATGCATTTCTATTTTTAATGTGTTCAAGAACGTGTGAAATGATTATTACATCAAATTTTTTTGATTCGGAATTAAAAAATTTATTATTTATATCAAAAAAAGTAAAGTCTTTGTATTTTTTTCGTGCATACTTTAATGCAAAACGATTGATATCTGCACCGCAAAGATTAAAATTTTTTGAGGGGTGTTTGTTTTTTATCATATCAAGAAAATATCCTGTATTGCAACCATAATCTAATATTTTAATATTTTTCTTATTTTTCAATAAATTACAAATGTGAATTAGTTCTGTTCTTCTATAATACATAATAGTTCTTGCTAAAAAGCCAGTAGTTCTTGTGATTAATGTATATGATAACCCATACTTCATTATTATCTCCTCCTATGATAACATAATAAAAAATAAGCAATTGCTAAATCAACCAAGATTAAAACCAAAATTAAATGAATTATTAACCTAACTTTTAATTTTTTATTATATGAAACGCATTAATTTATTTGGAATTTATAAATTTAACTAAAAATAAAAAATATCTTTAATTAACACTAAAAAAACACAAAATAGCCTCAAATAAACTAAATATTCCAATTTAACAATATTTATTAATAAACCCCTCAACTTATTGAAATATGTTAAAGAAGGGCGTTTTTGCGGATTTTGATGGTACTTTAAGTTCTGGTTATTTATCGATGGCATTTTTAGAGGAATTAATAGAACAAAAGTTATTTCATAAATCTAATTATAATAATCAAAAAATTATTTATAAGGAATATACTGTAGGAAACATGTCCTATGATAGGTGGATTGAATCCTGGGCTTATGAGTGGGCTGCAGGACTTAATGGGTTTGATGAATCTGATCTTATGAGAGTTGCCAAAAAGGTTGTTGATAATCGAAAACAACACATTAATCCTAGTTCTTATGATATTATGGATTATTTGAAAGATAAAAAACATCATCTTGTGTTAGTTAGTGTTGGTTGTCAAGAGGTTATGTATTTTGCTGCAAAAGAACTTAATATGGATGGTATTATTGCAACTAGGTGCGAAACTAAAGATGGAGTTTATACAGGTAGGTTATTAACTGACTTACACACAAATAATGGTAAAGGAGACGCAGTAAGAATCTATGCAAAAAATTTTGGCATTAATCTATCTAAGTCGATTGGATTGGGAGATTCAAAACATGATATTAGCATGCTTCTTAGCACTGGAACTCCTATTGCATTAAATGCTAAAGATACTTTGAAAAGAATGGCGGAAAGATATGATTGGCACATTAGAGACTCAGAAAATATTTCTAAGTATATTAGAGAATTAGTTAAATAATAAAATAATTAAATATATAATTAAAGAAAATTAAATAGATAACTAGAATATCAATAAAAAAAAATTTGAAGTTAAAAGAAAAAAATTAAATTTCCTACTTTAATTTACTCATTCTCAACTCGTGGAGCTAAGATAAAACTTATAAATATTTTATCAATACTTACATAGTCAAGTTTTAGAGGATAATCTTTATTAAATCGAATAGTTACTGTATCTGCAACCTTTGATGCACTTATCATTTTTTTCAAATACTCAATAGAATATTTTGCCTTAACTTTTGCATCACCTTCAACATTAACTTTTGTACTTTCATCTTGAGGAATTTCGATTTTTGCTTTACTCAAATCTCCTTCTGCTTGAACAGTATAAAGTCCTGTTTCTGCCATAAAACTTACACTTTCTCCCACTACATCCACATCTTCAATTGCATCATTAAGTATATTTGTGTTTGTAACAATCTCAACTGGGAAATTTAGTTCAGGAACTCTTTGTTCTTTTTCATCAATATCAATTATTGGTAAGTAGAATGTTCTTGTGCTTTTTCCTTTTAGAGTTATTTTTAATTTATTTTCTTCTAATTCTAGGGTTAGTGTATCTGTGCTTTTTGCACGTCTAAGAATTTGTTTTAAATTATTAAGATTAATTGCAATATCTGTTTCTTGTCCTACATCATATTCTACAAATGCACTACTTAGTAATTTGAATATTACCATTGCTACATTTGCAGGATCCATAGCAACTAGTTCTATTGAATTTGGTGTGAATTTAAATGATGCTTCATTTACTAGTTCAGAAATAATTGTAACACTGTCTTTTAAATAATTTGGATCAGCTAAAGTTAATTTCATTTTTAAAAAACCCCCATTTTAAAGTAATTATTTTAAATTAATTTTTAAGTGAGTACTATTAAATTATATTCCTTTAAAAATACTATAAGAATAGAAATATCACACGTATTTAAATCTTTTGACTAATTAAGTACCAATTAAATAATCGTTTAGTCACTAAAACAGCACAATATATGCTCATACTGGATCCTAGAAAAACTTATAAAAAAACATCTAGATATTAAAAAATTGATATAAAATTAAGTTTTAATGGGGGTTAGATTTAAATGAAATTAATTAGTGTTAAAAATGCAGAAGAAATTGCAGAAGATGGTTGTTCTACTTCAGGATACGAAACAGCTTATGGAGATTATATAAGATTATTTCCACCAGGCAGTCCAAGAGGAACATTTAATCACATATCAACAGAGGAATTTATTCACAAAACAGTTCCTTTATTTCTAGATGTTCCTTATACTGATATTAATTTCAAGAAAATAAAGGCAGGAAATCTTAAAAGTAAAATAATAAAATCTGCTGAGAAAAAATTTAAGTGCAAAGATCCATTTGGTGATAATGGAGGACATGAACAATACGAACACGAAGATTTCTTAACAGAAGGATTAAGAGTAGTTAGAAAATATTTACTTGATCTGGAATTAGATAAAGAAGATATTTTAAACAAATTAATAAGAAACTCCTTTTCAAATACTGAAGAAATAAATTCAATTGAGAAAACATTTATGGATATGATTGAAAAAGATCTTTTCAAAGTAGACCGTACATGCCACAGTTATGAAACATCTGATTCTGTAAACACATCTTGTACTAAAGTCTTGAATTCTCTTGATGAATTTGTTAAAAAATTTATTAAATCAAATAATAATCAATTTGCATTCAAAGATTTGCTTTTTAATCAGTTTATTCCTTCTTTTTCAGAATATGGTTCTGTAGCAAGGGGAAATAAAAGCTTAAATCAAATTGCAAATGAAAATGGTTTAGATAAATTTGATATAAATAGAACAGAATTTTTTGGTAAAATTTTCTCATCAATTTTAACTACAAATTACACTGAAGAATTAAATCAAAATTTTGAATCTAAATTTTCTGAATGGGTAAGAGGTCAATATGGTTTTTGTATCAAAGTCGATGAGCAAGACTACAATCCTGAAAAAATATCTAATTTTGTTATAAACACAAGTGAAGAAGATATTGAAAAATTAAAAGCAGAAATTGGTAAAGGGTATTTATTTCGCGGAAATATTCAATGGTCCAGTATTATTAGATTTAAAGATGTTCTTACTCACGAAACAGTTAGCGACGAAAGGAAAAATAATTTCATAAAAGAAATAGAACGTCCACTAAAATTATTAGAATTGAATCTTATTTTTAGAGATCTTACAAAAATGTTTAAAGAAGAAAAAAATCCTTTTAAAAAAATTGAAATCTCAAAAAGAAATACAACTGATAAAAATTATATTGAAAACCGCATAATATCAATTGAACAAGCAGCAGAGTTAAGTTTTGAAGCGCTACTTGAACTAAGACATACTAGAAATTTTGGAATTGGCAATAACCTAATCAATAGAGAACATCCTGGTGCTTTAGATATTTGTCTAAATTGTTTCGATAGAGTAATGCAAGAATACACTGATTTATATAATGAAAATTCTCAAACCAGTCATTGTACTGCTAAGACGCACAACATTGCAAAAATTGTAACATCTCGTGAAAAAATACGCGCTAAGCATATGATTCTTATTGCAAGCGATTTACTTGCAAAAAACAGAAATCAAGAAAATTTATATTCATCAAAAGAAGCATACACTATTTTATTAGAACAACAAAAAGAAATGAGTTCTTTATCTGGTTCTGTTGAGTATGTAAAAAAATTGACAAAATTAGTTAGTAAAATTGAAAAAAAGTATTTGAATAAAAGATAAAAATTCAAATAACTGCATTAATCGATTATACATCTTAGACAATTCAGAATGAAATTATGAAAAAAACATATTTATTATTAACAAGTGCATCATTAATTCTATGTATCATTCTAGTTGGCTGCTCAAAAATCCCTCAAGAATATTATGATGATTGGGAATATTGTCAACAAGATAGTGATTGTATTAGCTATGATGGACGCTGCAGTATTGTAACTAAAAATATGGTAACCGATTGGGGAGATTATTTTGGCCCTCCTTGTAGATTTAATCCAGTCTATACAAATTATTTTGAAGTAAAGTGTATTAACAATGGATGCGAAGTTATACCTATTTGTGAAACTTTTTGTCCTTTTGCAAATAATGAAAGAAGTGAATTTATAGAAGTTACAAATGATTGTACCCAACCTTGCTCAGAAAAAATCGATAACCCTATGGAATCCTCTTCTTGTTCACAGACTTGCGATGTTTTCAAAGAGTGCAATTCTTGCAGGGTATTGAATTAAAATAAAAAAAACCAATAATTAATACAGCTTAGACAATTCAATAACTTTCTTATCTATTTGTTTAACAAGTCCTTTCAAATCAGTTTGATCTGCTTTGTAAGTAAAATGAAAAAACTCTCTATCTTCCCAGTATATATCTTCAAATCCTTCCATCTCTGCCAATTTTTCATCCAAGTCTCTCGCTACAGCGTCAGATTTAAAATCTCCTAAATATCCATCTCGGAATTCTACATAAAGAACCCTTTTGCCTTCATCAAAATCTTCTTCAGAAACATATGCACTACTTACAAACTCATATCCTTTTGCTTCAGATACGTGTCCACTATTAACTAAATAACAATCCCCCTCTTCATCAAATACAAAGTCATTTTTATCCATTTTAACATACCTCAAATGGCAATAATCATGCATAAATTATAAACTTTTCTAATATTCACTACTAAAAAGGACTAAACAACCAAAAAACTTATAAAAGAAACATCCATTTCTAACATAAATAACAATTAATATAATCCATTAATCAATCAGAGGCGCTAAAATGAACAAACAAAACACAACAGCAATCATTCTAAATCCAGCAGCTAGAGATTGGAAAGCTAAAAAAAACTGGCCATTTATTGAAAAGACTCTTAGACAACACAATATTAATTTCGAAAAATTTGATACTGTTGCAGACAACAAAGAAACAGTAGAAACAGTTAGTCAAATCACAGAACAGGGTTATGGTAGAATTGTAGCAGTTGGTGGTGATGGAACTCAAAATCTAATAATCAACGGAATTATGAAAGCAGACTTAGCACCAGAGCAACGTCCTGAATATGCTTTATTTCCTTGCGGTACTGCAAATGATATTGGCGGTTCATTTGATATTCGTATGCCCAAATTTAGCAAAAAAGAAATTGTTGAATGTATACAAACTCTAACAAGAGGAACTTTGTACAATCTAGATCTGGGATTAATTAACAATCAAACTTATTTTGCAGATTCTTTTGGAATTGGATTTGATGCTTCAGTTCTTGAACACAGAAACAGAACCAGAAAAGAAAGAATGATATTTCGACAAGGAAAACAAAGTTATGCTCCAAGTATTGTAAATGAACTTGCAGGAAATTACACAAGACCAAAAGCAGAACTTATTATTGGTGGGAAAAAAACTAAAACAAAAATTTTTAATCTTGTAATAAATAATGTTCAAATTTATGCAGGAAGATTTATTCTTCATCCAGATATTCGTGCAAATGATGGATTATTAGATCTTAATAATTATAGAAATAACCAAGCATATTTATCTGAAATGGGAACTCAAGGTATTGAAGGCATATTAGAACTTATTGATCCAACAAAACTGACAAAAAAAGCAGTAAGAATGGCAATAGAAAATAGCAGACATTATCAAGCAAAAACAATCGACATATCGCTTAGCAAACCAACAACAACTCAAGTCGACGGAGAAGAATACGAAATTGGTGATGAGTTCAAAGTTGAATGTGTAAAGCATGCATTAAAGTTAGTAATAAATTATGAGAGATAAAAAAAATAATAACTGTGACTACCACATTATAATCATCGACTAATTAATAATCATATCTATCTCTATATTTCTCTATTTCCTCAACTCGACTCGCTACACTGGAAGATAATTTCGAAGTAACATTTATTTTACTGCCACAAACACAACTAACAAAATAATAATCACATCCTTCTAATTCCCAACATCCTCGAGGACCATCATGCTCTTTACTAATATCATATGCAGAAAATTTAATTGTACTTCCACAATCTAAACAATCTACTAAATTTCTAGTTCCTTTATTAATTAATTCAACCAATCTAAACAACCGCTCTAAACTACCTTATTTCTTTCATAATACCTTATTTTTTTCATATTTCCAATATTTATTTTCTGTAAGCATCACACCCATCGCATTATTAACATACAAATCTTCTTTACTAAGATAACAATCATCAACTTTATTCAAAACATTTACAAAATTTTTAATAACTTCATAACCGCGATTCTCATAATCTGTCCGCCCTACATTCAAACATTTTTTTGAATCAGAACCTTCATGGTTATTTATTTCAACTCTGCCTAAATTATCTAATTTTAAATCCCCTCGTTCAAAACGCAGGTAAAGAAACTCAGAATATATTCTTGACTGCAACTTACGAGTTCCACTAAAACTAAACTTAATTCCATCATCTCGAGCACCAAAAACAGAATATGCATCAAATTTATCTTGTAATCGCCAAGACTCAAAACTATCTACTCCAAATAAATAATGCAATAAATCAATTTCGTGATTTAAATGATCTAAAAGCAATCCCCTGTTCTGCTTCCATTTTTTTAAGGGTTTATGATATGAAAAATCAAATTTAAATTCTACAACCTTACCCAACTCAGTAACCAAATTATCTAAATTCTCTTTTAACCAAACATAACCAGGATCAAATCTTCTCGGATGACAACTACTAATCAACTGATCCGATTTAACAACCGACTGATCTGATTTAAGCAATTCCCACAATCCTTTCAACTCAACAGAGTTTACTACAAGTGGCTTTTCCACAAACGCAGGCAATCCAAAATCCATAATAGACTTTAAATCAGAAAAATGATATTTATCAGGAGTTCCAACCAATACAAACTCAATGCCACTTCTAAAAAATTCTGCCCTATTCAAATACTGCTTCAAATTAGATCCATATTCTAATTCAAACTGTTTCATTCGATCAGAACTTATATCACAAATCGAAACCAACTCTAATTCTTTTGCAAAAAATTTCTTACAAGGAATTGCATGCGAATAAAATGCATGATTTCCACATCCTAATATTCCATATTTAACTGTTTTGCCAATCATAATAACAAATCAAAAAACTACAACTTATATAGAACTATTTAGAAAAATATACTTCAAAATTAGAAAAGTTTATATAAAAAATAGAATTATGAAAGAAATAATAAAATGACTCAAATAATAACACTTGATAAAATCGATACAAAAATCCTAAACGAATTAGAATTAGATAGTAGACAAAGCAATTCTAACATTGCAAAGAAACTTAAAACAAATAAAGCAATAGTTAACTACCGAATAGATCGTTTAGAAAAAAGAAATATAATAACCAAATACCAATTCATTTCTGATCAAACTCTGTTGAACGAAAAATCATTCGGACTTCTTATACAATTTGAAAAAATGAACTTAACTCAAGAAACAAAAATGATAAAGAACATTGAAAAAATAAAAAAGATTGCTTGGGTTAAATCAATAATTGGAACCTATGATCTTATTATAGTTATAATCGCAAAAAATATTGATGAATTTAATAAAACATTAGAAAAAATATTTGAAAAAACAGATAATAAAATTAGCAAATATGATTTCTATATTGATTATGAAGGAGAAATATTTAATCATAATTATTTGTATCCAGATTATAAAATTAAAGAGAAAATAGTAAAATATGGTTCAAAAAAAATAATCGAACTAAAAAACGTAGAACTTGATGTTTTAAGTGAATTAAAAAAAAATCCAAAAGCTTCAATTTTAGAAATTACGAGTAAATTGAATAAAACATACGATACAGTCAAAGCAAAGTATAATTTTCTAAAAGAACAAAATATATTACTAAAATGCTCGCCTAAAATAAACATAGAATTACTAGGTTACACTAACTGGTTTTGTCTTTTCAATATTAAGCCAAACAAAAGTGCAGAAGAAGAATTCATAAATTTTTGCAATAACAACAATAACATAGTCAGATACTCAAAATGCCTCGGACAGTTTAATATAATAATAAACATTCACGCAAAAAACTCTGAAGAGCTAAAAAAAATAAATTATGAATTAAGATCTAAATTTTCTAATAGTATTAATGCATATGAACTTATACAATTAAGTTAAAACTAATATACGATTGAGTTAAACCAAATATACTATTAAGTTAAACCAGAATTAGCTCAATCAAAATAATCTTCATAACTAAACCCAGACCCTCCCCTGCCAAATTTTCTTCCCTCATAAGGACAGGATCCTTTATCTTCAATTAAATTTCCATCTAAAAATTCCCTATACTTTGCAACAAGAGAACAGCAATCACTACAGCGTCTAAAATCAGTCCCGATTTCAACTTCATATTCTCGATCATTAATTTTTACAAGTTTAGATGGAACACTGCTATTTTGACTAAATAGTTTGTGAATGTTTTCAACAAATCTAAAATCAGTTATTGCTTGAGAAATAGAAATATTCAGTTTACATTTTTTTGGTGCTTTAACAGACACAACTTCCTTAAGAACTTTAATACATCTTTGAGCTTCCAACCTATTTCTATTCTGTGAATTCTTTTTAGCAACATTGTCAGGTAATTTTATACTTCCGTCAGGATTAAATTCCATATTAAAACATCTCCGTAATAAACTCTTTAGTTATACAATTAATATTAAACAAAATCAAAGGTTAATTATTTTATGACCTGCAACTCCTAAATTATAAACAGTTGTCACACCAATTTTCTTCATTCCTTTACCTTCATGTATATGTCCACAAAATACATATTTTGGTTTATACTTTTTAACATATCTCAACACAGTTTTGCTTCCTGCATTTTTTCCTTGCCATTGTTTTGGCGCGAATTTTGCATTAACTTTATCTAAAAATCCATATGGTGGTTGATGACATACCAATATATCCAATTTTCCAAACCAATTCAAAACTTTTTTTGCTTTACTTGCTTGTTTTTTTGCCTCAACTAACATCAGCCCATAATCAGATGGTTTAAATTCTTGCACCCAGTTAGTATCTAAAAAATATTTAAGTCCTCCAATTCGAACTCCATTAAAATTAACAATGCGATTGTTTATTACTCTAACATTTGAAAATGCATTAATGTCCTTTGATAAAAAAGGCAAATCCAAACCCATAATTTTAGATTTTCTTCTAGTACTGCTATTTGACGATTCGACATTTCCAAATATTGTGTACACAGGAGCAAATTTCTTAAGGTATTTTACAACGCGCATTGATGAATTGTATGCTTCAAGAAATGCTTTTTTCCGTATAGAATTCGAATATTTTTTTACAGAAAGCCCTTTCTTTTTACGTTCAACATTTTCAAAGGAAATTTTACGAGCTATATTAGCGCTACCTAAATCACCAGTCAACAAAATTAAATCTACTTTAGACAAATTGATTTTTTTGATTTTATCCAAGCATCCATGAGGATCACCTATGACACAAATTTTCATAAAATCTTAAAACAGAAGTTTATATATAAATTTACTCATTTAAGCAACACAAACAAATAACATAAAAAACAAAAAAAGTAACTAACTATGATTCACAGATTCTTTTTTGACAGAAAATAAAATTATTGTTCCAATTAATATAATAATTGCCACTCCAACCACAACCACATTAATAGAATACAAATCCATAAACCAACCTAATAAAACATACAGTCCTGCAGTAAATATGTTATATACTAAACTTTTTACAGAGAGAACTGTTGCTCTGTTTGAAGAAGATATGTGCGCATTAACATAATCTTCAAATATTATTTCTTGAAATGCGAATACTGCATAAAGTGCTCCAAATGAAATTAGTAATGTTATTGGATTATTAATACCAAACACTGCAAAGATTATTGCTTGAGATACTAGCACAACTAATAAAGATCCTGTTTCTTTTAGTTTTTTTTCAATTTTATGTGTAAACCAAGAAACAAGCGCTCTAATTCCCATCATAAGTGCAAGGATAATTCCAAAAAGTTTGACATCAAATCCATTATTTACTAAAAGAAGTTGTTGCCAAAAATCAAAAAAAAATTCAAGTCCTATATTTGATAAAAAGAAAAATGCGATTAGCCACATAATTTTATTATGAGATAGTGCAAATCGTAGTCCAGAAATTGTTTGATTCCAATGTGTTTTAAAATTTGTTTTTTTGCAAGTTTTGTAAGGCTCGACCATAGTTCCAATTAATATAGCTGCTGCAAAATAAATTATTCCTCCAACAATAAATCCTAATCTTGGATTTATAGTGTATATAAAAGGACCTAAAAACAATCCCATAATTGAAGCAATTTGGTTAAATGTATTTATTTTCCCTCTTATTTTTTTGTAGTCTTTTGTTTTATTTATTTTTTTAACAGAGTCATATAATAATGCAACATCCGCACCTGATATAAATGAAAATGCAATTCCTACAACTAATGCAATCAAATAATAATGTGCGGGAAGCTTCATCAAACCAATAGCAGTAAAACCAACACCATTCAATACACAAGATATAATTATTGCTTTTTTCTTGCCGATTAAATCTGCAAGTGCTCCGGTTGGTAATTCAAATACCACAATAACTAATGCAAATATTGTTTCATGAATTCCAATATTAGTAAATGAAAAACCTAGTGATAAAAGATACAATGTAATAATCATCCATGTAAGTCTAATATGATCAACAAAAGAATATATTCCAAACTTCCATATATTATCTTTCACATGCATATATGCTGCTAAAATTTATTAAGTTTATAAATTATTTTGTTATGATTTGAAATAATAAAATTATGACAAACACACGCAATAGTCCATTCATTTCAATATCACCTACTACATTTATAAAAAAACAACAATTACCTACAATCATGACATCTCAAAATTCATTTGCAGATCTTGGGCTAAAAAAAGAATTATTAGTAATCTTAAAGCGATTGAAATTCAAAAATCCTTTAGAGGTTCAAACTAGTGTTATTCCCTGCGCAAAACAAGGGAAAAATATTGTTTTAACTTCTCAAACAGGTAGTGGGAAAACTCTCGCATATTCATTAGGTTTTATTGATAAAATCAACAAAAAACTTGGAATTCAAATGATTATTTTACTTCCAACTAGAGAACTTGCAATTCAGGTTGGAAAAGAAATTAAAAAAATTTGTGATCCTTTAAACCTAAACACAGGCGTAATTTACGGTGGTCGGGATATTGGAGGAGATCATAAAACTCTAAAAAAGAAGCTCCACATTCTTATTGGTACTCCTGGTAGAATTGTTCAACATGTTAATGAAAAAAATATTAAAGTTGGAGACACTAAACTCATTGTTTATGATGAGAGTGATCAAATGTTTGATCATGGTTTTGCACGCGAGTGCGCTTACATGAAAACTCGAATCAGTAAAAACGCGCAAATTATTCTTGCTTCTGCTACAATGACTGATAAAGTTAAAGAGTTCATAGACCACATCATTCCTGATTATGAAATAGTTGATCTAGGCATTAGAGTTCCTAAAAATATTGTTCAAGAAAAAGTTTTTTGTGAAAAATTAGAAAAAAATGATTTAATTATGACTCTGTTCAATAAAACTGGATTCAAACGTGCTCTTATTTTTTGCAATACTAAAATTAAATCATATAATATTGCGGATTTTTTTCAAAATAAAAAATTAAATGCTAAATCATTAAACAGCGACCTTGATCAAAATCAACGTATTCAGCATTTAAATTTGTTCAAAGAAGGAAAAATTAAAATACTTGTTACCACAGATATTGCAGCACGTGGTTTGGACATAAAAAATGTCGATATTGTAATAAATTACGACGTGCCTACGCGAGATGAATTTTATATTCATAGAGTTGGAAGAACTGGAAGACTCGATAAAAAAGGTTATGCTCTAACTCTTATATGTCCTGAAGATATAGACCGTTTTGATAATATTGAATTTGACTATGAACTTAAAGTAAAAGAAATAAAAAAAGAAGGAATATAAATAAATATAAAATTAA
>Ga0209045_1000456_pt1 | contig 49045 bp, 27 predicted proteins | sample SaaInlLV_10m_DNA_4_FD_184664 | JGI IMG/M metagenome (GOLD analysis project Ga0209045, IMG submission 184664) | Marine microbial communities from expanding oxygen minimum zones in the Saanich Inlet - Saanich Inlet SI072_LV_200m_DNA (SPAdes) (version 2) | ecosystem: Environmental > Aquatic >...
CGGTCGAGGACGACCGCTCTCCAAAGACGAACGGTCGAGGACGACCGCTCTCCAAAGACGAACGGTCGAGGACGACCGCTCTCCAAAGACGGACGGTCGAGGACGACCGCTCTCCAAGACGAACGGTCGAGGACGACCGCTCTCCAAAGACGGACGGTCGAGGACGACCAACGTACAAGAAAAGGAGATGCCGCCAGCAATAGCCGGCCAATCCGGTACGTTATGCTCTCTGACACCCATTGAGCCTTTCAGTGTGCATCCCAGAGCCTTTACGAGGAATGAGAATCGATGAGAAAAGCGATCCGGGGTATTGCCAGTGTCATTGTCTGTTTGGCCACATGTTTTGCCCACGCCCGGGGTGCCCTCCGCTTCGAGGTCGAGAACTGGACTACCCCCAGGGACGCCTGGCAGGTCGACAAACACTCCGACACCAAGTGGAACCTCTGGAGCACGGATCGCGATGCAGACAAGAAATGGTCCGAAGGAATCGTTCTGCAAAGTCCACGTGTCATGGCAGACCGCGAGACGGGCGAAGAGGGCGCTCCGGTCTTGCACACCGTAATTCCGGGCATTCCGAAGGGGATCTATGACGTTGAGTTGTCAGCACGCGCCCGCCCCATGGGAATATCCTTCGATGGAAAGACCTGGGAACGCACAAGCGGTGGGCTGATCCGCTACGCCATGCCGATCGAGAGTGGCACATTCGAGCTCTGGGTCGATGATCGATTTGCGGCGGAGAACCCGGAGGGAAGAGGGTCCTGCTACTACGATGCCATCATCCTCTATCCGGCCGGCCCTGAGTATCTGGCCAGTGTCCTTGGCTCGGGGACCCCTGTGGCTGGCTGGGCCAGGCAGCGCCGCGAAGAACGCCTGGACCGAGGTGTGGTGGCTCTGCGGACCCCACAAGGTGTATACGTCGGCTGGCGTCTCCTCAAAGATGACGTCATCGACGTTGCGTTCGATCTCTTCCGTCGGATCGGGGATGGGCCAGAGACCAGGATCAACGACCAGCCCATCGCCAGAACAACCGATTTCCTTGACACGACCGCGCCGGAGGGCATGGAGCCGGTCTACACGGTGCGGACAGCAGGCAAGTCCGGCGGCCTTTTCAGGAAGCTTCTCAGGAGACCCGGTGATGCTGAAGGCAGTGCCAGGACTTCGACCCAGGAGGGGGCGTCTCCCTACGTCACCATCAAGCTTGACGGCGATCATACGTTCCAGAAAGCCGGGATTGTGGACCTGGATGGTGATGGTCGACTGGACTATGTCATCAAGCAGCCCAGAGATAACATCGATCCCGCCGGTACCTACTGGCGCCGCTCGCCTGACACCTACAAGATCGAGGCCTATACCCACGATGGCCAGTTCCTCTGGCGCAATGACCTCGGCTGGGCCATTGAGAGGGGCATCTGGTACTCTCCCTACGTCGCCCACGATCTCGACGGTGATGGCAAGGCTGAGGTCGCGGCCAAGATCGGCGAAGGCGATCCGCGGAACGAGGAGCAAGAGGGACGGGTCACGGCGGGGCCTGAGTGGATGGTCGTCTGGGATGGCATGACCGGGAAAGAGATTACCCGTGTGCCCTGGCCGGACCGGGAGGGATTCCGGGCCTACTCGCGCATCTCCCGGAATCAGATGGCGGTCGCTTACCTCGACGGGAAGACGCCTTGCCTGCTCGCCCTCCGCGGAACGTATGATCGGATGAAGGTCGACGCGTACCAGCTTCGGGACGGCAAGCTTGAACTGCTGTGGACGTACGACAACGAAGAGCTCTCAGCCCGGTACCAGGGGCAGGGGGCTCACTTCACTCGCGCCATCGATGTTGATGGTGACGGCCGGGATGAGGTCATGCTCGGTTCCCTCATGCTCGACGATACCGGAATTCCACTCTGGACTCTGGGGCTGGGGCACAACGACCATGCCTATGTCGGAGATATCGATCCGCATCGCCCCGGACTCGAGATCTACTACGGCATCGAGTCACGAGTCCGGAAGAACGGGATGTGCCTTGTGGACGCGGCTGACGGGAGCATTCTGTGGGGATACGGTGAGCCGACCCGGCACATCCATGGCACGGGGATGTGCGCGGACATCGATCCGACGGTGGCTGGTCTGGAGTGCTTTGGGCTGGATTGTGTCTCCAAGAAACCGGACATCCGCAAAGGGCCCTGGCTATGGGCCGCCGATGGGGCCCTGCTCTGGTTCGATGAACCCCAATTACCCAAGACCTACAGTCTCGACGCGCTGTACTGGGATGCGGATCTGCAGAAAGAGCTCGTCCGGGGAGGCAAGATCACAGACTACTTGGGCGGACCGGTCGGCAGAATCTCAGGTTCACTCGTTCTCATCGCTGATGTTCTCGGCGATTGGCGCGAGGAAGTCATCACGTCCGTCCCCGGCGAACTTCGCATCTACTCGTCTACGATCCCCGCCACCGATCGTCGGGCCTGCCTGTTACAGGACCGGATCTACAGGGCGGATATCACAATGGATACCATGGGCTACCCCAAGGAACCCATGACGTCCTATTGTCTGGAAGCGCATTGGCCCGGGTTGAACGTGGCCGTTCTCCCCGGCGACGGCTCGGCCCCGACGTGTCGGGTCGTCGTGTCGGCCCCGCTGAACCGACGCGTCTCCGGGAGGCTGACTCTTGAGTGCACAGGGATTGATCTGAGCCTCAGTGAGTTCGATGTCGAGGTACTCCCAGGTCAGCGTTCAGTGACCTCAGTCGCTCTTCCGGAAGCTGCGGACTCCGCAGCGCAACGGACGATCGTGGGGACATTCACCGGTCTCGTGCATGAGGCCGCCGAGCCGGCCGGGGCATCACAGCCCACCGATCCCGTGGGCCCCGTCCTTCCCAACCACGACCACCCCGTGACTCTATACGGTAAGGCTGTGGTGAAGCTTCCCGGGAAACTCCTCACCGGTCTGCCGATGGTGGAAGCCGAGGCTCTGTCAGGGGAGGGCGGAGGCAAGGTCAGAATCCGGTCGGACAAAGTAGGGACCTCGAAGGATGCCATCTCACATTGGGATGATGTCGGCCACTGGCTCGAGTGGAAGATCACTGTCCCCAAGGCCGGAACGTACGGGTTGGTCGTGCGCTACAGCGCAACCGGGGATGTGGTCAGGAAAGCTACCGTGGACGGCCACGACGTGGGGGCCAGAGCATTTCCGGCAACGGGGGGGTATGGGACTACGGCGTCAGACTGGGAGCACGCCCGTTTGGCGAGGGGGAGCACGCCGCTGAAGCTGAAGCTCGAGGCTGGAGAGCACACCATTCGCCTTGAGAACACCGACGGCAAGGGCCTCAACCTCGACTACCTCGCGCTGGAAAACCTGCCGTAGCCGGAGAGCCCACGCCATGAGCAAGCACAGGAACGCGATCGAGATCCGCAACGGGAAACCGCAGATCTCCATCGGGGGGAGGACGTACGGGCCGATGGCGTTCGCCACTCTCGGGCCGACCACTTACCTCGAGGATGGTTACCTGCGACGCCTCGGCAAAGCCGGCATCGAGCTCTTCTTCATCCACTGCAACCTGCCCTGGCTCGATGATCCCAGACTCGATACCGCGAGCCTTGCCCATAACTTGTCCAGACTTCGACGGGAGGTCCCCGGAGCCAAGGCCCTGCTGCGCTTGAACCTGCATCCGCCAAGGGACTGGCTCGAGGAGAATCCCGCCGAGTTGTTCCACCTTGAGAGCGGCGAACTGTATCGCACCGATTACACCTCCTGCTTCTACAGCTGGAAGGACATGCCGGTCTACTCGCTCGTGTCGAGTAAGTGGAGAGCCGATGCAGGCGAACAGCTGCGGACGTTGTTGGACACGATCGACGCATTCCCCGACGGTGAGGCCGTGGTTGGCCACTTCCTCGCCGCTGGAGCCACATCCGAGTGGATACAGCGCGGCGGTGTCGGAGACTACGGCGACGCGTTCAGACGCCATTTCTCACAGTGGCTGCGCAGCAAGTATGGCAATGTCGGTAGCTTGCGCGAAGCGTGGAGGCAACCGACCATCGATTTCGACCGTATCCCTCTTCCTGCCTCGTCGCGTTTGGCTGGAGTCAGAGGTCTGGATCTTGAGACGTTGGCCCGAACCGGGGCCGCCCCAAGCAATGAACAATCTCTCGGTAGCTTTGCCAACCCGAAGGCCAATCGCGATGTACTCGACTTCTATGAAGCTGCGCGCAACGGGGTCGTCGAATCCATCGAGCACTTCGCCAGGCTCGTGAAGGACCATTCGCGCGGCCGTCTGTTGACCGGCGCGTTCCATGGCACGCTCTACAACACCGGCCTCAGGCGGGTACTTCTCGAGTCGAAGCACATCGATTTTCTGGCCAACCCCGGCATCTATGTCAATCGTCGTCCCGGTGAAATTACCGACACCCATTGTATCAGCGACTCGTTCCTGCTCCACGACAAGATCTATATGGTCGAAGACGATGTTCGTACCCACCGTTCCCCGCCGGTAGTCCGGGAGCACTACTTCATCCAATCCGCGGACGACGCGTTCACCCAGATGAAGCGTGACTTCGGCCGGGACCTGTGTCGGAACCTCTACGGTTGGTGGTTCGATATGTACGACCCCGATGCTCTGTCGAAGGTCGCCACGGTCGACGCCGCCAGGACCATCCTCTCTCCGCCACACGAACGTGGTACCTGGTGGTACGACGCCCCTGAGTTACTGGCCCTGATCAAACAGATGCAGAAGATCGCCCAGGAGAGCCTGACCGCTGACTGTCGACGTTGCAGCGACATCGCGGTGATCGTTGACGAACGCTCGGCCGGACTCTCACTCGCCGCGCACAGTCGAATGCTGAACTGGCGAATGAGCATCCTCTCCCGGATCGGGGCACCGGTGGACTTCTTTTACAGTGAAGACCTGACTCACCCGCGCATGCCTGACTACAAGTTCTACATCTTCCCCAACGCCTACACCATGGACGACGCCCAGCGTCGCGCTGTAGACTCCAAGGTGCGGCGGAACGGTGCCGTGGCCCTGTGGATATACGCTGCAGGCGTTCACAGTCCCGAAAACGACAGCTTCAGCGCCGCCAACGCCGCAGATCTAACCGGCTTCGAACTCACCTACGCTCCCGACGTCGTTGAAACCGCGTTCACCCTCATCGACGACCCTCATCCGGCCATCGCGGGGTGCTCCTCCGGCCGCGTTCATGGACGCTTCAACTACGAGATCTACCGGAATGGTGTCCGGAGGTCGGTCCCGGCCGGTTGCAGGAACTATCAGGCACCCAATCTCTACGTATCTGATCCCGAAGCGGAGGTCCTGGGCTCGTTCAGTGCCAATGGCTTCCCCGCTCTGGCGCTCCGCGATTTCGGCTCGTGGCGCTCCGTGTACTGCGCTGCACAGTTCATGGAACCCGAGCTCCTTCGGGCACTCGCCCGTTACGCCGGTTGCCATATCGCCTGCGACAGCGACGATTTCATTTTCATGAATACCAGCTACCTGAACGTCCACGCCGCCAGCGGGGGGCGGAAGACACTGTCGCTACCCCGTCCCTGCTCGCCGGTCGAACTCTATACCGGGGTTAGCTTCGGCGAAGAAGTTCGTGAGATTGTGGCGACTATGGAGAAGGGCGAGACCCTGACTTTCGGGCTTTCGTGAAATCCACAGTTTGAGGAGAAGAGAAGAATGAGCGCGTACCCAAGAGCTGACGGTTACAACGGCATCTGGTTTACCCTTGGCCAGTACCTAAACAGCGAGTACGGGGACAAATACTCCGGGGGGCTGGGCACGTATACAGCCAAGCACGTTCCCCTGGCGGTCTATGCCCCAGAGGTCGAGAAGACGTTCTTCGTCTACGGGGGCGCCCTCGACGAGAAGCGTCACCTTCTCGCCATGATCTCGTTCTATGACCACCAGACCGGCTGCGTCCCTCGCCCGGTCATTGTTCACGACAAAGGGGGCGTGGATGATCCCCACGACAACCCCAGCATCTCCATCGATGAGTTTGGCCACATCTGGGTGTTTGTCAGCGGTCGGGGCCGCTCCCGGCCCGGATTCAAGTACCGCAGCACAGCCCCCTACAGTATCGACGACTTCGAGCAGGTGACGGAAGAGGAGCTGACATACCCGCAACCGTGGTGGATCAATGGCAAGGGCTTCCTACATCTGTTCACCAAGTACACGGGTGTTCGGGAGCTGTACTGGAACCGTAGTCCCGACGGACGTTCATGGAACGAGCATCGGAAGCTCGCGGGAATTGAGGGGCATTACCAGACCAGCCGACAGCGGGGGGACCGGGTCATTACCGCCTTCAACATGCACCCGGGGGGACACCCGGACAATCGAACAAACCTGTACTACGTCGAAACCAGAGACCTGGGGGAGACCTGGTGCACCGCAGAAGGTCATGCGGTGGAAACGCCGATGACGGACAAGCATTGCCCGGCATTGATCCGGGACTTTGAGGCAGAGGGGCGTCTTGTCTACATGAAAGACATCAACTTCGATGCCGATGGCAACCCGGTCATCCTCGTCGTCACGTCTGCTGATCATGCGGCAGGACCGGCCGGGAACCCCCGAGAATGGACGCTCTGCCATTGGCTCGGAAACCGCTGGGAATTCCGGGTCGTCACCACCTCCACGCATAACTACGACATGGGGTCTCTCTACGTTGAGGACGACGGTGTCTGGCGCATCATTGCCCCCACAGAGCCCGGTCCGCAATTCCACGGAACGGGCGGCGAGATGGCTCTCTGGATCAGTTCAGACTCAGGGCAGACCTGGCGCAAGGAGCGCGACATCACGCGCAACAGCCCCCTGAACCACGCATACGCCCGCCGACCGGTCAACGCACATCCGGATTTCTACGCATTCTGGGCCGACGGAAACCCTTTCGAGTTCTCTGAGTCCCGCCTCTACTTCACCAACAAGGATGGCGATGCAGTCTGGCAGTTGCCGACCAACATGCAGACCGATACCGCTAAGCCTGAACGCCTGACCGACTGAGCTCGCGACAACGCGCCGCCGTTGCGCTACGTTGTTCACCAGCCCAGCCTCCGCCGAATGTCCGGCAGTCATATCAGAGAGTGTAACTTGGCCGCCGGAGCGGCCGGTCGCGGCATGGCAGCCCCTCCCACATTGGGGGGGCTCTCACAGTGTGGGAGGCGGCCCCCGGACGGCGACCGAATCGTGCTCAGAAGCGGTGTAGTTACAGACGAGCACCGTCATATCAGAGAGTGTAACTTGGCCGCCGGAGCGGCCGGTCGCGGCATGGCAGCCCCTCCCACATTGTGGGGGGCTCTCACAGTGTGGGAGGCGGCCCCCGGACGGCGACCGAATCGTGCTCAGAAGCGGTGAAGTTACACACGAGCGAAGGCCACTGTCTTGACCAGTTCCAAGCATCAAGCAACCGGCATCGGGAAGCTCCGCCACCAGGAAGCGCCAGGAGACGAGAAATGGTCCGAGATAGCGTCTCTCGCAGACTGCGGACATGCATGACATTGGGCATGGCTCTCTGTGCCGCCTGGTTTGGCCCGAGTGCCTGGGCCTGCAGTCCTGCCGGGCACTCCTTCGTCGCGATCGCGTCGTTGGGAAAACTGCGCCAAGCCCAGGATCCTGAGGTCCGGAAACTGGGTGAGATTCTCTACAAATACCGCAGCGTCATGTATTGGGGCGCGGAAGGGCCCGACATGATCCAGAGGGGCCGCAAATACCAGTTTTCCCACTGGTTTCCGCTCTACACGGTCAACTACGAGCATCCTGAACGTTTCGACCTGGAGGCGGCGCAACCCTACGTAACGGCTTTGCTGAAGGGGGCCTATGATGTGTCATACAGGCTCAGAGATACTGATATCACCGAAGACAGTCAACTGCTTTTCACAGAACCTCGCGAGAGCTGGCGGGACGTATCGCTTGCGTTTGCCTGTGGGTACGTCACTCATCTTCTGAGTGATTACTTCTGCCATGCGCCTGCGAAGGTATGGTGGGACCGATCGCCGGAACTGCAGACTGCCGTGCTCGAGGTCGCCAAGAGCAAGAGCTATGGCATCATCCAGGAGTTCTATGCAGTGATGCTCTGGGAGAGATACCTCACGAAGTACGGCGTCGCGGAGGACGCTGCGTCGACATTCCCCCAGGATCTGGCCCTCTACCACGTCGACAACGGGGTCCTGCCATACTGCGGGTTGGCCTCTTCGAAGGCATCCTATGCACATTGGCCGGAGAAGGTGCTTGCCTCCGTTGACCCATCCAAGTATGACGTCTCCTCAGCTCCCATGCGTCGCCCTGGCGGAGCCGGGCTGGGAGGCTGCGTTGCGCATGAGCGAAAGCGTGTTCTCGCCATGGTGGCGCACATGGGACTGTCGCTCGACGAAGCCATCGAGCTCAGCCAGAAGCTCACCGACTGGCAGGGAACCTACGGCCGAGTTATCGACATGATTGTCAACGTATGGACCCGGGCCGCCCCGAATTTGAAACTGCAGCCCCCAGACGATACTGATGTGGTGCGAACAGAAGCAGTAACACCGTCCACGGTTCCGGGAATGGTATTGGCCCTGGCCCCCGAAGCCGGGGCAGCACTTCGTTTGGTGAGGCACCGCGATGCGGCCGTGCGAACGTATCATACGCGAGACGGTGAGGAAGGGCCGGTGACGGAATGGGGCAAGAAACCGTCCGGGGCGCGTTTCGACTTGGGCGTGGTTGGGGACGGCAAGACGAAGCGGCTTGGTATCATCACAGACGGGCCGTGGCTCACCAAGAGCAAGGGGTACGTGAAGGGCGTGTTTAACGTGAAGCTACCCAAGACGGCATCGCTCATCCGTTTTGAGAGCGCTGTCCGCATGCACGGCAAGAGCCAACGCTCCGATGGGGTCACGTTCCGCCTGCTTATCACCGGGGCCGATGGCATGTCGACGACATGCTTTGAGCAACACGTCAACACGCGGGAACCAGTCCCGATATCAGTGGACATGGGATCCTACATGGATCAGCAGATCTCGATCTCGCTCGTCTCCGATGCGGGCCCCAAAGACCACTGCAGCTGGGATTGGGGCGCCTGGCTGGATCCGACCATCGCAGTCAGGACGCCACCACTGCCGGAGTAATACAGCGACCGGACCGGCCAGCGCCAAGAGCGGCGCTACCCGCAGTTCCCGTGTTCATTCCCCAACGTCCGATCAGGGAGACGAGCTTCATGACACACGACGCGCTTGAGATGAACAGATGCATGTCCTTCCTGATCGGGTTGGTGCTGGGAAGCAGTAGCTGGGTGGGTGCGGCGACGCTCGAGACTGCATCCTTCGATTCAGCGGGCATCGAGGCGGCCATCGTACAGGCCACACCAGGAGACACGATCATCCTGGGGGCCGGCGAGTATAGACTCACCCAGTCGGTTTCCCTGAAGTCGGGACTCAAATTCGTCGGCGCTGGGCGTGACAGGACAACGCTCGTCTACCGTGGAAAGAAGCCTACGGTCTTCCTGCGCCTGAGTAGGTGCGACTTGGTCGAGTTGGCTCACTTCACGCTGGATGGGGAGAGCAATGGGCTGATCATGCAGGGCATCAGCGGCAGCAATTCGCGGCGGCTGTTCATCCATCACGTGACCATACGGGACCTCGTCCCGACCGGCGCTTTCGGGCCGTTCGCCCTCCGCTTGAGTGGCAAGAACCCGACGTGTGCGAATGGCGTCACGGATAGCGAGATCAGCGATTGCCTGATCGAGAACATTGGCGTCGGCGCCAAATACGGCGGGGGCATCCGCTTGGAGTGGGGGTCGGGGCGGAATCGCGTGCTGCGCAATGTCATCCGTACGACTGGCCGTGGTGGCATCTTTGGCGACCATTCTCCGGAGTTGGTGATTCAGCACAACCGGGTGAGTGGTTCCGGCGGGACGGGATTGGGCATCGAGATCTGGGGTGGCTGCCACCGCTCAGTCATCGAAGACAATCGGGTCGACCACTGGGTCAGCGTGGACCGTGGCAATCAGTCTGCTGTGCGACGCAACCTGATCGGGACGGATGATGGCACGCTGAAGGGCTACGGCATCGAGATCATCGCACGAGACGTGGTGGTGACCGACAACGCCGTCACCCAGGGGGCCCACATTGGGCTGTCCATCTCCAACAAACCGGTGAAGAACAATGTCTTCTGGGGTTACAACACTGTGCGCGACTGCATCCAGTGGGGTGCTCAGTTCCAGGGGGAGAAAGGCGGCATTGCCCAACACTACCTGTACCGCTGCACCTTCGAGAAGACAGTTCGCGGCGACGTGCGTGCCAGATACAAGAAGTACGACGGTCACGGTTTTCGCACCAACGGCTTCTGCCGGAATCTGGTGTTCGAGGAGTGCGAGTTTCGGGACAACGGCGGCTATGGCGTTCAGCTTGGGGGCAAGGGGGTCGATCTACTGAGCTTCGTGCGCTGCAAGATCACCGGGAACGCCGGGGCCGCCGTGACTCGACCGGCCCACTACACAGCGCTTCAGTTCCCGGACTGTGAAGTCGCTGACAACGGCAGTGATCGACTCCCCGAAACGAGGCCCTTTGGCGCCGCTGCACCGACAGCAGATTTTGCGGTGCCCGACACGCTTCAGGCCGGCCAGACGGCCAGGTTTCGGTGCACATCCGCTGCGGCTGCAGGCGACGTCAAAGAACGGCTCTGGGACTTCGACCATGGCATCCCGGCGCTGGTCGCTGAACCTGAGCATACCTACCAGGAGCCCGGCGACTATCGCGTCACCCTGATCGTGTGGGATGGTGCAGGGCGCGGGGCCCGGGCGGAGAAGACCATTCATGTCCTGCCGGCCAAGTGACGAGCCCGGCAGCGCTAGTACCAAACTGCGCAAGTCAGTGTACGCCCTGACGAGGACGGGTCCGGGATGAGAGGAACTCCGCCTGGCAAGAGGCGATGCCGTAGCATCGTCGTTGCCCGTCGGAGCGGCTCTCGCGTGGAACCGCCTCGGCGCAAAGCGCTTGCTGCCCTTGTGGCGTGGGCTCACTCCGCCGCCAGGAAGACATACCTCAGGTATGCCTGTCCAGGCGGCGGAGCACCCACACATCCGCAATGGCGGCAATCAGGTGTACTCTGACTTCGACAGCTTGGTACTAGTCGGCTGCAGGACCGATCTCGCTCACCCACGGCACTAGGCCGTGGGGGTCGTTTCACGGCTTTTCACATGCGTCCAATGTGCGCTTGTGGTAGCGGTCGAACATAGGGGCACCGGCGAGATCGGTATTGCCGGAGTAGAGCACGCGCTTCGATGTGAGCTCGCAGTACATGCCCGGATCACACACGTTGTTGCGGACGACGACGTTGGACGTCTTCCCATTGATGCCGATGGCACGCAGATCGGTGCCGTTCCCGTCAACGCTGCGCAAGACGTTGTCGTGGACCCAGACGTTGTCCAGGCCGTCCTTCTGCACCTGGATAGCGCCGAAGGGGGCGCCGGGGTTCATTGTCACCAGGTTGTTGTAGATGAAGAGGCCGTCCATGGTCCGGTAGGACACGTCCCGGAGTGTGCCCGCGTCGGGCATCCGCAGCTTTTTCAGCTCATTCGTGTACTGCCCGCCGCTCACGTTCACGAGAATGCCCACTTCGCTGCAGCGGACAAATGTGTTGCCTCGAAACGTCACGTTCCGGTTGCCGAGAGAGTCGATGTTGCATGCGGCGCGCATGTCCTCCGCGTAGTTGTTCTCGAACACAGTTTCGTGACACCCCCAGCCGCCGTAGCCCATCGTGGTTCGCCCTAAATTGCCTCGCGCTGTGCATCCCCGGATAACTGAGTTGTGCCCGAAATAGACCACCATCAGGGTGGAGTAGTCACCGTGGAATTCTGACACGTGGCAATCCTCGATGACGCAATCGTCTCCACCGAGACCAATGATGAAGGCTTCCCTGTCGAAGAACAACGAGCCGTTGCCGTTGACGGCCTTCACCCGGCTGACTCTGTGCTGCCCGTTCGGTGGTCGACCGTTGATGAAGGCGGCGGTTGTATAGATCCCCGGGTCAGGGTGATGGGGATCGACCTCATCCCATCCCTGCGTGTCTTGACGGGGATCCGTTTGTGTCGTCTCGACCACACAGATGTAGCCTTTGCCTTCGAGCGTGACTGTATCACTCAACGCGCAGGCCTTGTCCGCTTGCCAGGCGGGCATCGTCTCCGGGTTGCTCAGACGTAGCGGGGTCCAGAATTTGTTCTGCCCCGGCTCCTCTCCTTTGCAGGACTTGAGCACCATGTAGTCCTGGCCGTCGTGGAGAGCAGTCCTGCTGTGCTTGCCGTAGTTCTTCTCCGGATCCCAGGCTGGTGGGTTGCTTACATGGCAGTATTCGGCGTAGCGAGAACGCCTGCCCGCGGCGAAAACGCGGTTCGCCTTGCGCAGGGCGGGCACATTGAAGTCGAAGGTCATGTCGGAGATCTCCACCCCCGAGATGCCTTCTCCCCAGTAGCACTCGCCGCCGCGGAAGCCCACTGCGGTGGAAGCGTTGGGATTGGGTCTCGTACGCAGAATCGTCACATCCATGCCTGCCCCGCGGATCTTCCAGTTGCTGAGCGGTCTCCAGATTCGGTCACCGTGATAGACCCCCGGCCCAAAATGGATAGTCAGATTCTCACCAAACTCCTTCGCGAAACGCTCCAGGAACAGGGCGTTGAGCTTCTCTACCGAACTGCCGTCAAACGGGTCGGTGACCGTGCCCGTTCCGGGTTGCCCATCGCCCCGGAGCGCAATCCACACCTCCCGCGCCGAGGGGGCCTCAGTTGCCTCTTGTGCCGCAACCATCGGCTGCGCAAGGCCGGACATGATCCCCGCCATGGAGATAAGGACCCGAAATTGGAGTATGCATTTCATGGTGTTGCTCCTGCCGTTCCGTCTGCTTGTTCTGCCAGTCTCAGGATATCTCACATCCCGGTTTCCGGCAGCACCGAAGACGCCATCGCAGTATAGTGCGACCGGGGCTCACAGTCCCAGCACACGATTGGAGAAAACGCGGGTCGCGAACGGACTTTCTCCCTAGCGATGGCAACCAACGGGACACTGAGAACGATGAGACACCGCCTTGCAGTTGGACTTTGGGCACTGGCAGCGTTCCTGCTGCATGGGCAGAGCCCTGAGAACGAGGGTCTGCTTTTCCACCTGCCCTTCGACGGTTCGGCGAATGCGGTGATCGCAAAGGGACGACGTACGCCTCTGACTGCAGAGGGTGTGACGTTTGTGCCGGGCATTCTTGGGCAAGCAGTACGGATTCCGCTCAAGGGCATCCTGGCCTATGCGACCGAAGGCAATCTGAGCCCTGAACGCGGCACTCTTTCGTTTTGGGTCCAGCGTCCGCAACTGTCGGCAGAAGAACTGATCGCCCTGCGGACAACCTGGCGCGCCCGTCAACTTTTCGGGGTCAAGGTCAAGAACGGGGGCATGGTCAACGTGCGCCTTGGGTTCGCTGACTTCCTGGTCCTTGAACTTGGCGGACGCAAACTGACGTCGAGTGTTTATGGCACCTGGGCTGCAGGGACGTGGCATCACGTGGCTGTGACCTGGGACAAAGACGATGTGACCTGCCTGTATCTGGATGGTCAGTTTCTGGCTCAGGGAAGGGAGACGCTCGGGGGCCTCCGATACCGATGTCCCTTTGAACCCGAGAGCGTCCCGGAGATGTATGTCGGCTGTTTGGGGGAAGGGCGGCAGTCCGATCTTCCCATCGACGAAATGAAGCTCTACAACCGCGTGCTTTCGACGGAAGAGATCAGCCAGGTTGTGCGCCAGGCAGCGCCTCTGCACGTTCAGATACTGCCGCAGATTCTCGCTCAGGGCGCGAACTCGGTCACTGTCACGATACTCAATCAAGGGGCAGCACCGGTCAAAGGGGACCAGATTGCCTGGGAGCTTCGGGACACGGGGCACACCTCGATTGCTCAGGGGCGCTTTGAGTCTGTGCCTCTCGTTCCCGGCTGGGAGAAGATGTTCACTTTGGGCGTGCAGACGTCGTTGCCCGGGGAGTATGCCCTGGTCCTGCGTCCCGGCCCGGGTTGTGGTCCTGTTCAGGAGATCCCCCTGTACGTGTCTGGCCCCATGCGGCTTGGCAAGCGAGAGCGTTTGCCCAACCCCGAGCTGGAACTGGTCGATCAAATCGATTGCGGTCGGACATTGCCCCCGGAACGCTTCATGGAACGGGGCAAGTCGCGGATCGTGGCGAGCCCTTTGGGGGACTACTGCGAAGCCGCTCACGAGAAGTGGTCTCGGCTGGTCTACACGGTCAACATCGAAGCCGTGCAGGAACCACATTTGGTAACGATCCGTTACCCGGATGACCGAGCGCGATGCGCCTACGTGATGGTCCGCGGCAAGGAGAAGAAGAACCGCTACTCTCTGCACGCAGGTTACTCGGTGGGCGCTGAGTTCCCCAACACCGGCGAACTGCAGAGCGCCCGCTACCTCTGGTGGCCCATGGAGAAACGCAATGCGCTGATGCTCTGCTCCTGGTGGGAAGACCAACCGGCCGCCGTGCGCGACATCACTGTGGAGCAGATTGTGGGGGGCATATCCGGCATCCCAGCTCTGCAGGTCTCTGAGCCGAAGGAGGAACCGGGGCGCCCGCTCGCGATCGAGTGGGAAGACGCGTCCCTGGCCAGCAACTTCGGCTTTGACTTGGAGCCCGCGTTGACGCTGAGGCGCTTCGAGACGTTGACCGACCGGCTCATCGCCTACATGGGGTTCACCGGAATGGATACACTCGTCTATCCTGCAACGTTCTACTTCGGCCCCATGTGTCGGCATCCCCGAACCACCGGCTTGGGCAACCGCCTCCAGCTTCACCCCGAAGGCTGGCTGGAACTGCTCATGGCTCGCTTCTCGGCGGCTGGACTGGACTGCTACCCGGCGCTGAACTTCCACTCCACGTCTCCCTTGGTGGCAGGGAACGTCGATGACCCGATCCGGATTCAGGAAGGAGCCGACACGTTCTTCCAGGTTCCCTGCGACGGCGTCGTTCCACGTTTCAGCCGCGGAGACAGCACGCTCAATCCCCTGCACCCGAAAGTCCAGCACCAGACCTTGGAGATGATCGACGCCATCGTCAAGCGCTGCGAAGGCCGGACAGCCTACGCCGGGATCCAGCTGTGCTTCTGGCCTTATCGCCAAATCCCGTTCTGTTTCACCAGTATCCGTCACGGGTACGGCGACACGACGATTCAGCAGTTCACTGAAGACACCGGTATCACGTGTCCCGTGTCGGCTCCTGACCCCGGACGTTTCTATGAACGCTACCGATTCCTCCTGGAGAACCACAGGCGCGAGTGGGTCACTTGGCGCTGCCGGAAGATCGCCGACTATGTGGCAGAGGCCGCCGTCATCGCCCGGCGGAGGAACACGGACGCCCGTATTCTCGTTCCCCTGTTGCAGGAGGCGTGGCCGGACGAATTCCCCTTCTACCGGAAGCTCCTCCGTGGCAGGAGTACCTGCGAAACAGAGTGGCGCGAACGAGGCGTGGACCTCAGACTGCTCGCAGAGATTCCCGGGGTACGTATCCAGCGACAGACCCGGGATGCCTACCGGCGCTACAAGCACAGGCCGGAAGCGAAGAGCTCCCGCGACAACGCCTCAAGCTGGGAGGTGTCGAGGCCTTTCCGGGAGATTCCTTCCGGGGCCTTTCCTTTCAACCACTATTACGAGCACCGGTGGAACGAGGTCCCGGTCCCGGGCGCGTGGTGGCAAGATGAGTGGTCTGCCGGCACTGCCAACGGCGGCGGGCGCTACTACCTGGAGCGCTCAGCCTGGTCCATGTTCCTGCAGGATGCGCAGTCGCTTTGTCGCGGGGCCTGCTCCGTCGAAGCCCAAGCCAGCATCTGGGAGTCCCGCGAGTTCGCGCGTGCCTATCGTCCCTTGCCGGAGAAGCCGTTCCAACCTTGGACAAGAACGGTGATCGAACCCGCCGCGGTGCGGGAGTACGCCGGCAAAGCAGGGCGCTATATCTATGCTGTCAACGCCATGTATTGCCCACTGGATGTCTCGATCAAGCTCTCACAGGACAGTGAGGTGACGGAGCTTTCAACAGGCAGGCGCATATCCCCGGTAGACGGTGTTCTCACGCTTCCGCTCAAGCCCTACGAACTACGGTCCTTCCTGGCTGCATCGAGCACAACCCTCGCCGATGTGCGCGTCTCCGTGCCTGAAGACACGGTTCAGGCTCTAGGGAAGCGGCTTGTCGCCCTGCAAGATGCACTCACGACCAACCAGTCGAAATGGGCGGCAGTGGACAGAGCGGCCCACGAGGACCTGCTCCATGACATCGAGGGACACTTGGATACGAAACGCTATTACCAGGCATGGCGATTGCTGGAGAGTGAACTGGCCGACAGAATCAAAGCCCCTGCCGGAACAGAGCGTCCGGAGCATTTTGACCTGCCGACGGTCGACCTATCGGCTGACCGGAATCTGTTCCCGGCCGGCAGCTTCGAGGTCCCGCAGTCAGGTGAGGAGGGCAAAGCCACGACAGACGATCTCAAAGCCCTCGGCTTCGCCCTCTACGCCAAGGGGGGAGCGAACGTTGAGGTGCGCCCCGCGGAGGGGCGTAACGGATCCCGTTGCCTGGCAATAGACTCCCCGCCAAAGGCCTATTTTACACTTTCGTCGGAGATCGCGAAAGATGTCCCCGCAGGACAGGATTATGCTCTCAGCTTCTGGGTGAAGGGCGACCGGCCGCGGGTTGCTCCGGTCATCTTGTCCGTGACCCATGGTGGAGGAAGCCGCTGGCGTTACCGCCTTGCACTTGGCGTGACCTCAGAATGGAAGCCGTTCCGTGTTGTCCTCTCCGTGCCGGAACGCCTCCCCGGCGAACCCGTTGCCTCACGAAGCAACCTGAAGCTCGTCTTGAAGACCAACAGTGACAGGGGGACGATCTTCCCCACGGGTTTGCTCATCGACGACGTGGCGCTGACATGCCTTGGCAAGGACATCTCAGATTGACGCTTGGCAACTCGAGCACGTCGGCACCATTGTGCTGAACGCTTCGGACTGTCCTGTCCTGCACGTGCTCCAGAGGCGGCGTTCCCATGCCTGTCTGGATTCAGGAAGCCAACAGCAGGAGACCAGGAGTGAGATCAGGAGCTGGATCAGGAGTAAGGAGGAGAATCCCGATGTTTCGCTTGTCTACTTTTTTGGTCATTGCGTTCGTCTGTGCCGCTTCGACCGGTTGCCGGATACTCGTGCCGAATCCGGAGAGTGTGGGTTGGCGGAAAACGGAGCTGCTCTGCGGATTCCGCACGGAAGAGGATCTCACGAAGTGGGCCCTCCGCAAATCCACACCCCTAAGCCGATTCCGTCTTGGGGAGGACGCTACAGGGACGCCTGCAGCTGAAGTGCACTACCCCGCCTACACCGGGAAGGGCGAGAAGTGGCCCGCCATCGTCATGAAAGCGGCGGACATGCCCACGGCAGACTGGAGCCGTTTCCGGTACCTGCGCTTTCATCTCACCTCCCCGTTAGCCGAAAAGCTGCCCCTCCGTGTCTATCTGCGTAATGCGAAGGGAGGCATTGGCAAGTTTGACATCCGGATGCCGGAAGCGACCCCCTCTGCTGCCATCGAGATCGATCTCAACACCGTGCTCAATCAGCGGTCTGCCATGACGGACCTGCACTTCTTCATGAGCACCCCGACGCTGGGTTGCCCCTTCACACTTCGTGACGTTGAACTGGCGAGCGAGGATGTTGGGGTGATCGCGAACCGACAGGGCGGCGCGCTCCGCCGACACCGTGCCCTTCTTGAGCATCTCGGCCCGGATGCAGCACCCGCTCGCGTGACGTGCGATGGCTTGATCAAGAGGCTCGAGGATGCCCTTTCGCAGCTTCGGGGGGAAACGACCGAGGACCTCGGCACAGCGTTGCTCGACGCGGCGACAGAGGCCGGCGAGTGGGTGACGTCAGAAGAGCAGCTCGAGACTGTGCGCCGAGCGCCCTTTCTGAAACTCGCGGCGGAACTGCCTCCGGGGACCAGCTTCGGCTATGGCGTCGAGTCTTCGATGACCAAGGTCCTTTGGCAGGATGTGCCGTTTTCCGGACAACTGTGGGGCAGCGCTTCGCTCAGTCTGGCCGGCGACGAGGAGGAGTCGACTCAGGTCGTTGTCCTCAGCCTCCGCGAGGTTCAGGGTCTTCGGGCTTCTCTGCAATGGCAGAAGCCGGGTTGCCCACTGGAGGCGGAGCTGGGCTGGATGGGCCATGTCAAAACCGAGAAGCCGCCGTATCCCGTGGAGTACATAGGGTGGTGGCCGGACCCGATCCTCACATTCCTCGATTCGGTGGATTTGCCGGCGCATCGTGCAGAGGCGCTGTGGGTCACGGTGCGGGCGCCAAGGGGCGTTCCCGCGGGGACCTATCAGGCCCGGATCCTGTTGACCGCCGCCGATGGAACAGACTACAGCGTGCCTCTGAACGTCGAGGTCTTCGGTTTTGATCTGCCCCGCAAACGGCATCTCCCGCTAGCCCTGAGTTGGGGTGAGATGCTGCCGCAAGCCTACGGTCTTCCCGCGAGCAAGAAAGACGCGTACGGAGCGGCCGTCAAAGGAGGGACGTCTCCCGACCAGATCAGCGACCCAGCCGTCAGCCGTCTGGTCCGAATCCGGCGCGACACGGCGGACTTCCTGCTGCGGAAGCGCGCGGAGCCGGACATGATCTACCGTGGCTCCCCCCCGAACCTTGATGAGATAGAACGCTGGATCAGCCAGGGCATGACCCGTTTCAATGTCCTCAAGGTCAACGCTGACAAGACACGCAATGCCCGGATTCTGGGCGAAGTCATGCCGGAGATTGAGAAGCGTGGGCTTTTGCCGTACGCCTACGTCTACGGCTACGATGAAGTCAAGCCTGAGAAGTTCCCGGAGATGCGAGCTGTGTTCGCCGATGTGAAAGCGCGATGGCCGAAGCTGCAGACCATGACCACAGCCTACGACCACAGTTTCGGGCTCGACACGGACCTCACCGACGTGATTGACATCTGGGTGCCGTTGACCCCCAGATACGTGGGCAACCTGGATAAGGTCACCGGAGCCCGAGCGCTGGGAACGCAGGTCTGGTGGTACACCTGTTGCGGCCCCCGCCATCCATACTGCAACTGGTTCATCGAGTACCCCGCCATCGAGGGGCGCCTGCTGATGGGGGAACAGGCGTTCTTCGCCGGAACGGAAGGCTTCCTCTACTACCAACTCTCGCGCTGGGTGCATCAGCAGTACAGCGATCCTGTCCGCAAACCCATCACGACCGGACCGTTGACGGACTGGGATCCGCGCAGCTTCAAGACGTTCAATGGTGATGGATCCGTCTTCTGTCCCGGCCCGGAAGGCCCGCTCTCCACTATTCGCCTGGAGAACATTCGCGATGGACTGGAAGACTACGAGTACCTTTGGATGCTCAGGCGTGCGGCAGAACTCGTGGATCAGGACAAGGCACAGGCACCATCCCGCAAGTGGCTGCGCACTGCTCGTGCTCAGCTCATCCCCTATGCTCCGCTGAAGGAGATGATGATGGATGTGGATCCCAGTCCGGCCCCGCTACGGGCGCGTCGCCGTCTCACCGCGGAACTGCTTTCCGAGTGGGCTGAAGCAAACGCTGGTGGCGGCGGGCGCGAATAGCGGGCCCACCCCTTGCTGATGCCTGGATGTGGAAGTGTTTCGGGCACCCTGGTGCGTACAGACGTACGTACCGAGGAGGCCGGAATGCTCCCGCGCCAGGGATCGGTAAGCCGTAGGCCGGGCACTGTTTCTTGGCTCGGCGTTCATCATTCGACGAATGAGGCCTTTCTGTTTCCTGGCAACCCTTACGGGCGGACCATTCTTCGCGATTCTCCACCCAGGCCGCCAACGACGATACTCGGCATCGCCTCTTGCCGACCCGGACGAAGCCTCATCGAAGACTGGCCCGGGGGTGGGCTCGCTATTCGCGCCCGACGCCACTAGCTGCCGAAGCAGTAGCGGCAGGTCCCCCCAAAACATGCAGAGAGTCGGTCCGCATTCCCCATGGGCGGACAGCTGGTGTGTGGGCTACCTTTTTCCTCACAAGCGATTGCGTACGCGAGAGAGTTCCATCCACCGGGGACCTGTCTGGCTGACGACGGTAGCTTCCGTGACGAAGTGTAACCGGCGAGGAGCCGGTCTCGGTGCTCAGAGAAGGCTGTGGGCAAGCCTTCGCCCGGAAACCGGGCCCGGGTCGCCGCGATCTCGTAGCCACGCCAGGCATAGGAAGCAGCACTTGGTCGGGTGATCAAGGGAATGGTGGCAGACAACCCGCGCCAGCAACGGGGAATCGTCTGTAACTTCACCCTATTTGAGCACAGGTCAGTCGCCGTCCGGAGGCCGCCTCCCACACTGAATCGGGCGCCCCTCCCCCAAGAAAAGGTGGGAGGCGGCCTACGGACGGCGACCTGCCTGGCCACGATTGCGCGGCGAACGTCGGTCGATCGGCTTCATTGCTGTCGGTCACATTGATCAGGCATCCTGCTTACGAAACGCATCTGAAATCGGGGTCAACGGCGAGTATACCGCCCTTACAGTGAGGGCAGCGACGCCCCGCCAGCTCCCAGGTCTCGGAGATGTCCGTCGATGTGCATTTCGGGCACTGCCCGATCGGTGCTTCAGAGTCGACGTTGAACTCCTCACCACAGGCGAGGCAGAGATGCGGAGAGTCGTTCCCAATGCACCTGGCCAGCCGCTCGTGATCCGGGTGGTACGCGTACTGCTTCCTGCCGGCCTCGTCAATGTAGTACGGGTTGCCATCTGACCAGGCCTCAATCTCGGCAGGACACTCGCTACAGACAAACCTGACAGCTTCAGCCATTTGCGCCTCCTTTCCCTTGCGCCGAACGAACAGCAACAGAGTGGCGATTGCACAACCACGACGGCGTGGACGAACAACTGTGCCGTGGGGGCCGGTCGGCCCGGCATGTGCTACTGAGGATGGCGTCCTTACTCCACAGGCCTCAGTTCGAGGTCATCGTACCAGGCCTTGACCTCCGTGTGCGTGTTGTAGAGGTAGACGGCCGCTTTGTCCAGGGAGGAGCCGGTCGTGAACGTCTGCTCGAACCGTTGCCACTCGTTGGCGGGCAAAGCCGCATCGCCTCCCATGGCATGAACACGGTAGCCCTTGCCCACAAATTCCACCACGGCAATGGACACGCTCTTCGTCTGGGCTGAGCGTTTGATCCTCCCGGCAAAGTAGTATGTCCGGTCCGGGGCCAGGGGCACATGCTGTATGATGTACTGGTAGTGCTTCTCCCGGCCCTGCATCCAGACCGCTCCGTCCGCCACCCCATGGGCAAAGGTTGCGCTGGTGCCCCCCAGAGCCCAGAAGTCGGGGACACTGTCACCATCTTCGTCGATGTCCAGGCCGGGGTTCGACAGGAGCGGCCTCACCTGGGCTATCTGCAGGCGGTTTCCACCAGGCCAGGAAACGCGCGCAGCCACATCTCCGGGAACCAGAAGCTCACCGACGCCGGAGAGCCTGAGTTCCCTGACCGACAGCCCCCCTGCCGCGATCTCCACCGTCACCTTGCTTGAGTCCAGCACAAGTGGCGAGTCGACTCGCACGTCAAGCTCCGCAACGATCGCGGCATCCGAGTAATTCGCCGCCCGCACCACAACGGTATCCACGCTGTGATCACCCCCCTTCAACTCCTGCCAGACGTCGAGCTGGTGTTCAGGCTGCGTCCGGTACATCAACAGAGCCGCGGAGATCCTGCCCTTTGGGATACTGACGACAACGCACCCGTCTTTCCCCGTGGGGGAGGCAGCCGCCCCCCAGCCGTTCACACTGTACAGATGCAGCCAACGGGGCTGTTCCCAACCGGAAGGCAACCTGAGAGTGCAGGTTGCGCCCTCGACCCCAAACTCGTTGTCGAATGTGAAGACGATCGCCCTCTCCCGCTCCTGGTCACAGAGCGTCCACCGGGCGCGGACCTGGGGGTCCGAAACGGACAGCCCCACCGTGTCCATGAAACGGCCGGGGTAGAGCCATTGCTTGATGCGTTGCCGCAGCTGAAGCGCGGCAAGCGCCGGGACGTCGCCCACGAAGGCATCGAACCGGTCGCCGTTCAGGTGTGCCTGTGCCACGCGCTGCTGCCGGCTCAGCTTCGAACTGTTTGAGTAGCCGCTGATCAGGATATGGTCTGGAAAGGTGTAGTGGTAGACTTCAGGATCCGTGCACAATCCGGAGGTCAGATGCAAGTTCGCGTATTGCCCCAGAGCATCGCCCGCCCCCTCGATCGCCATAATGAACTCCGGGTTCACTTCCCGGGCCTCTGCCATCACCTGTTCCAGGAGCTTGGCGTTGCCTCCTCCCCAGTCCCCGACGTCCGAATGACCATGCTCGAGGTTGTAGCAGGGCTTGGCCAAGGTCGCCCCCGCCTGGTCAAGATAGACACCGTCAAGGCCGAAACGCTTGCAGTACATATCCACGATCCAGAACCGCAAGTGCTCACGGAACGCGACCGAGGCCGGACACATGATGTACCAGCCGTATTTCTGGGCGTAGTACCCTTGTGGCTTGCCGTCCAACGGGTAAAGCCGACACTCCTCGAACCACGCCAATGGGCGGACCAGCTCGAGTGCCTCCTGCGGCAGTTCGGACTTGGGCGTGAGTCGCAGTGAGTCGTTCTTCCAGCTGTCCCGAGTCCAGGTCTGGCAGTTCATGTAAGCGGTCACACGGCCACCAAGCTCCTGAGCCGCCGCGACACCACGGGTCAAGCCGTCGGCCCCGCCCAACGCAGGGGCAGGCCAGTAGAAGTTGCCGCAGCACTGATCGATACCGTCAGCCATCTGTCCCCAGTACTGAAGATACTCCCATCCTTCGTTTTGCATCCGCCGAGTCATCTTCCGGATGCTCCCAAACGTCAGGTTGCCGCTCCCATGCACCCAACCGTCGCACCACTTGAGCCACTCTGGGTTGTCGGGCCGCTTCATCCACGAATAGGCCCATTCCCGGTACCGATCCGCCCCCCAGTGCCAATCTCCGGGGTGAACACCGATGCGGTACTCCCGCGTCCGTCTCTCACCGGGACGTATCAGCGTGTGCGTCCGGAACGCCAGATCCACGCCGGTTCGACCAGCCGCCGGCGCACACTCCATCTCGGTTGTGGTGAGACGTTTGTCCGTGATCATCATAAACAGGCCGGACCTCTCATCACACAGATCCAACCAAGCCATGGACCCGCCCCCCAGGTATGTCCGCTTGTGCCTCTTGTCGGCAGCAGGATTCCTGACGCGCACCCCACCCGTCTGAGGAAACACCAGCTCATCGTCGGATGGCAGACCGATGGCTGCATTGCCTAGCAGGGGGAAATCCAGACGAATGATCTCCTGATCACTGTTGTTGACGACATCTTGACGGACCCGGCAGAGAGGCGTGTCGTCGTGTGACAACTCGACTCGCAGGCCAATCTTGCCGTCGATGGCCGTGTAACGGAGAGCACATCCCGACGCCCCCTCCTCCACTCCCCGGAAGCTCAGATCCTGCTGTGAAATCACCGTTTGGGTCGTGCCACCCGGAGGTCGGACGGCCAAGGCTAGAAGCGGTTGCTGAATGTGGGGCTGGGTCACCACCGTCGATGTCGCCCGGTTGCGGATTCCGCAGAGCATGCCGGTCTTGCGCGAGAATGCGATGCCGTACTGTGCATTGCCAACGATCACTTCAGCATCGGGGGATAGCTCAAAGGTCACCTTCGGGGCGCTGACTCGAGGAGACCGTCCGTTCCCAGCCGGTCGGAGCGAGAATCTGGCAAGCAGAACGTCTGTGCCATCAGCCGCCGGCCTGATCCCGGAAAGATCCCCACCCGGGCCCACGTTGGTCCAGCTCTGTCCACCGTCACTCGACACGGACGCATTCACCGTGCCTCCGTTCAGTTCCGCCTCCCAATCCAGCGTGAGCCATTTATCCACCTGGGACGGATGCATCGGGGCGGTCGTCACGGTCCCGCTGCCGCTCTCATCGTCAGGCAGGGGCGACCCGATCAAGGCCTCCGCAGAGAACCCCGGGGCGGTCGTAAAGAAGATCGAATCCAGTCGAGCCCCGCCCAGCCAGTTGTGGAGTATGAAGCGATGCTCTCCGGCTCTCAGCTTGTACTCTCCGAGCCGACCCCAGATCCACTCCCCAAACACCCAACGGACACTGTCGTTGATCTGTCTCTTGCCCCCCTTGTCCATGGATTCCTGGTGGTTCCATGACCCCGCCCATGGCAGGTAAAAGCGGGCCCATCCTTGGTACTGCCCCGCTTGCTTCACTGCGAACGGGAACTCTGCGTGCGTCACGTGAGCCACATAGGCTCCCCCGCTTGCCGCCGTGTCCATAGTGGGGCCTTTGCCCTCCTGAAACGAAAGCGCTTCCGCTGCTTCTGCCTCCAAGTGTACGACGTCCGCTCCGGCCTGACGAAGCAGCGACAAGCCCAGGGCGGCCTTGCCCTCAGCAACGCACACGCCGCGGCCCTCGGCAAAAACCAGTTCCGTCGTCAGCTGCTGCCCATGCAGCACCAGGCTCCACACGAGCGCCACAGCGCTTGCCAGCCATCCCAGTCGTTGTCTCATCACTCCGAACTCCCATGATCTCAACGGCTGTGGAATGGTCATTGTCCTTGATCGGCCAGAGCGGAGAGGGTAGCCACAACCTGGCGGAGTCCGTCGGCCTGCGCCTCATCGGTCACGTTCTCCGCTGCGCCATTCAGGGCTTGAGCAAACCGCGCCGCCGTCGCACGGGGGTCGGCAGCCACAGTGACCCACGTCCCGATCTCCCACGTCCCTCGTGGACTGGCCCCAGGCCGGCCACACGTTTCATACAACACGAAACGAGCCGTCGAGAGCGTTCGTCTGTCTCCCAAACCGGCCACCAAACGTCGCACCACTTCGTCACGAGCTTCCGTGGTCCCGAGCTTCCCCAAAGCGATGAGTACCGACGACGCAATGAAGCAATTCTCGCGGTGAACGGGTTCGGCTACGGTTAGCTCCGTAAGGGCTCCAACAACCCGCAACTCGCCCACGGCATAGATCGCCACAGCCCGTTCACTCGGGGTCTGCCCACCAAGCAACGAACGATAGAACGTCCCACTCCGCTCGGGGTCAAGTATCCCATAGGCGTTCACTGAGTTACGGATTGCCCGGAAGGACCGGAGTTGCGAGCACACCTGGTCATCCTCGCAGTTCCGAGCTCGGCGCTCGAACGCCTGAAAAAGCGAGTCCCTGTCCACTTCACGCACGAATGCCAACATGGTCTCAATTCCTTCACGAGAGGCCACCGAGCTGATGACGTCATCCAGGATACGCCCGCGTTCGAATGGGTCCTGGGGCAGCGTGTCTGCAAACAACTCACACCACTCGGCAGTGTCGTCGGGATAGTGCTCCATCACAAGCGTCAGAGTGTAAGCGCGCAAGCCCCAGTCTTCCCCGTTCACGAGGGTGTGCATGACAGCCGCCCACGATTCCTCGCCATCGTCCCGAACGAGCGCGCGCAGAGCGATCTTCCTGGCCGCTGCGGGGCTGCCGGGAGTCAGCAGAGCGACCCGCAGAATTGCAGAAGCGGTATCCTCGGAAACCTGCGCACCATTCCCCGGGGCTTGTTCGACCGCCTCCCAGCCGCTGGATTCAGTTCGTGTTCGGAGAAAATCCTCAAGCGAATCAACGGGAGCCCCGTTGGCTACCCTCACTTCGAAGCTGGGACAAGCATGTCCGACGGCACTGTAGATATTGCCTTGGCGGTCTCGGGCAAGAATCGTCTGGGGATCGGCTGTGTGAGTCGAGAAACTCCGGATATACAGCCAGTTCTCGTCAGCGAAGCAGAGAACCCCTTCCGGGCCGGAGACACTACGATGCTCGCCTGCCCCCGTGAGCTCGAGCAACGGGAGACCGGCTGTCGACGTTAGAGCCCGCATTCGGGTCAGGGTCTCGTCCCGCCAGCCTTGCCAGGACGCGCCGGAACGCCCACCGGGCCGCACCGTCGGAGACCCGGGAGAAGCGGGAGCCTGACCACTCGTCTTGAACGCCCAGCCAAATGGCAAGCTCGGGGCCCCACCCCTGCTCTTAAACCCCGTGTACCGATAGCCGTTGGCAGCGAGGGCGTAGATCGTTCCCGGACTCAGGTTGACCGGAATCGAGCACGTCAGACCATCCTCGCTGAACTCCGGGACGGCTCCCTCGCGACCCGGGTAGGCCCCGCGACCCGATTGTTTGACCCAGGACCATGTGTATCGCCGCATGGGACGATCAAAGGTGACGGAAATGCGGGCGCAGGCAGGGTCGACATCATTCGCACCATGTGGGGGATCGGTACGGACGACGTGCGGAGGAAGCTCCTCGGCCTGATAGCCGCCCGTGGCGAAGGCCCAGCCATGGGTGACTGCGGGAATGCCGGCTTCATCCGCGAAACCCCTGTGGCGTGAACTGTTCACCCCTATCGCATAGACGGCCTCCGGCCGCAACGAAACACTCAGCGTGCACGTTCGGCCGGTCTCATCAAAACGGGGGTCTCCTGCCTGACGGTCGCTGGGGTACAGACCATACATCGCGAGGCTCATCCACGACCACGCCCGTTCCGTCCGCATGTCACGGTCGAACGTCACGCTGATCGTGCGGCGCCCGGGGTCCACATCCAGCGAGTTGAGTGGAGGGTCCACGGCGACCACATGCGGCGGAATGGCGGCCGGTGGGGCTGGCGGAGCAGACCTGGAATTCCCACGGCCTCGTTCAGCGTAGGTGGTGCTGGCCGTAGCAGTTGTCGCCCACTGCCGGGAGCCGTCTCGCCCGACCAACTCAACCGCGTCGATCTCGTTCCATCCCCTCTTACGTCGCGCATCGACATACACTTTGATCACGTGTGTCCGGACGTCCCCATCCACGGTCACCTCGAAAAAGGCGGGAGCCCGGGTGGTGGGATCCTGTCCTTCCCAAAGCACGGTCTCAGCCCCACGCGCATCGAGCGCCGCGACCTTGCACACCGCCCCCGGGTTGAACGTCTCATGGATGCGCACTTGCGCCGCCACAACGGCGTTCGGATAGGCCAACTGCAACCACTCCATCCCCCCGTCAGGCTGTAAGGACGCCCAGGCCGTGGGTATGTCCCCGGCCCGATGCGTATCCGGTGCTCCCGTGGCTTGTTCCGGCCCCCAGCTGCGCCTGCGGGCGGCAGGAGGAGCCTGAGCACCAACGGGCAGACTCAGGGCCCACACCATCCCAACGGCTAGGAAGATCTTCCACATCATGCCCATCGCGCACCTCCTCGCTGGTTACTGGTTATTCGTCAATTCGGGGAAGGGACCCGAATCGCAGATCGCAAATCGCAAATCGCAAATCCCGAACCCACCAGCTCAGCCTACGGCCTCCCGTTGGTGAATGCGGCCGGGTCCAGACCAATCGGCTTCCCGTCTGCAGCCCGACCGGCGGGACCGGTGGGTTCCGCAAAAAAGTGACCAAAGTCCAAGGGTTCAGTCCTGTCCTTCTCCCGGTGCAACTCGATCCGGTCGTAGTCAGCACGCGTTTCGTACTGCTTGGGCAGCTCTGCCACGACCGGGACGCCCGGATTGGCGAAGATTGTGCGTGTATCCTGCCCCGTCCGCCCCTGCACGTCAGCCAACACCAGATTTCCCGGATTCTTCTCGCCGCCGACACGCGTGTAGTTGAGAATCGTGCGTTCCTGGGCGCTGTAGCGGCTGAAGTAACAGTTGTCATCGCCGCGATACGCCTCGAGATGCCACACGCTGAGCAGCGCGTTCCGATGCTTCTTCGGGATGTTGTCACAGACCAGATTGTGCGTGAAGGTGGCCGGTTGCGTCGCATCGTTGAAGAGCACCACGTTACGGATCAGACCGTTGTAGAACACGCAATGCCGCACAGTCAGGTCGGGACAGCGCCACAGTGACACGCAGTTCCAGCCCTGAACGACGACGCTGTTCTCAAGGATGAACGCACTCGTGTCCGTGGCCAGAATGAAGAAGGGCATATACGTCTGGGCTCGACCGTCGTAGAAACAGCGGCGCACAACATTCGCGGAACCGCGAACCACATGGATCGCCCCGGCTGTGCCGGACTTGTGGTAAAAGCCCAGACGGAAGTTGTGGAAGTAAAGGCCATCCAAGTGAACGTGGTGCTTGAAGGCGAGCAGGAAAGCACAGTTGCGTTTCTGCCCGCTTCCGTCCAGCCAGACCTGCTCACCGGGGGCAGCCCGAAACGTCACCGGCCGCTCGACGTCTCCGGTCACACGAACGGGCACGTTTTCCATATACGTTCCAGCGTGTATCAGGACCGTATCACCGGCCCTCACCGTGGCAGCAGCATGCCGAAGTGTGCGCCACGCTTCAGATGCGCTGAGTCCGCTGTTCGTGTCTGTGCCGTCCAGAGCGACGTGATACGTCACTCGCGGCTTATCCTGAGCCAACGTGCTGAAGCTCTGCGGTGCCGCCTCGCCATGGTCCCGCCGTTTCTCCTTCTCAAGCTCAGCCAGGTCCGCGTTCGTGTGGAACTCCCAGGCTGGAGACACGGCAGAAACCCGGAAGTAGTAGCGCGTACCCGGCGTCAGGCCGATGAGGCTGACCGTGTGGAATATGCCCTCGTTGTAGACACCGTCGATCGTGTTGCCACAGGCCGGTGTCGACCCCCAATCCAGACGCGTCGTAGCCTCGACGGCCGGCGTCCACCATTCGATGTTCGCGGTCGTTGCGGTTGTACTTTGGACACGCACATCCTCGATACGCAGCGGCGTCTTTGTCCGGGCCGGGGTGTGGGCGAAGTGAGACGCGTCCGGTTGCCCCCGGCGACGCACAGTCACGCCCGGCAGCGTCGCGGACGCGCGTGAAGCCGCTCCGTCGCCGAACCCGGGGAGGATATACAACGTATGACCGGGCTGCATGCGTTTTGCCGCATGATCAAGCGATCGCCACGCTTGCTTCAGGCTCGTACCAACGTGGCCGTCATCACCGTCAGGGCCGACGAAAAACACCTCGGCTTGATAGGGGAAGGGCCCTGGATCAGCGCCATCCGGACCTGTTCCGCGAAGGACGGAGTCCAACTGCAGCCGGTAATCATGGTGGGCCGGGTCTGCGACGTTTGCAGCCAGGCTGAACTGACGGAGCTTGGCCAGCTGCACGTTGCTCGGATCGTCACCGATATTGCTCCCAAACGAGCACAGATTGTTCCGGATGTTCGCGGTATCCACACCACCTGAATTGTAGATGGCGCCGCGGGAGATGTTGCGCACCATTCGGCTCGTCGCGTTGGTCCCGCCCTTGATCCAGATCCCCCCCATTTTGCAGCCATACGACAGATTGTCCTCCAAGGCACAGTTCTCCGTCCCGTTGCCGTAGAAGCGGATACCGTTCGCGTTAGTCGTGTGAACGATGTTGCGGCGCATGGTCGTGTTCTTGGCCGGTGACCAGGAAATGATGTTGCCGCCCGATGCACAGAAGGTTGAGAAATTGCCGTACGCGACACAGTCCTCCACATGGCAGTCGTTCGGACGAACCAGGCCGATGCCGCCACCATTCAGGTACGCGCGGCAGTTGCGGACAACACAGCGCTCGGGTTGCACGAAATACAGGCCCCAACGCGTCAACGAGCCCGGCCTCGGGGCCGCCTCTCGGCTCATGTAGCCTGTGAAGGCCAGACCCTCGACCACGATGTCGTGCGGACCACGCTCGTCTCGAGGGATGTTGAAGATGATGCCGAACCCATCCGTCAACGACGCGATCAAACGGTGCGTCTCGGGGGGAGCCGAATCGGATGTGTGCACGTAGAGTCGACCGGCGGCGGAATCGTGGTAGCAGGCGCGCCGCACATCCTCGACCTCGGCCACCGACGGCACGAAGGCATACATGGTCGACGTGTCCCGTTCAGCCACCCCCTCGACCTGCCGGTTCAGCGTTGTCCACCACGTGTACCGCATGCCCGGAACGCGCTGAAAATCAGCCACATCCACATCCCCGCGCAACGTCACCGTTCCCGGAATCTTAGCGCGAACGGTGAGTGGCTTGCCTTGGGCACCGGAAATGCGCACATCACTGGCCCCGAAGTACTCTCCCGGCAGGAGCGTGAGGGTGTCTCCCGGCTTGAGGGCCAGCAGCCCTTTGGCAACGGTCGCAAAGGCCTCCGACTCCAAACGGCCCGACGCTCCATCATTGCCCCTGGTGCCGACAAAATACTCGCTCCCACAAGCGCTCGAGATCGCCAACACCAGCGTAGCCAACACGGTTCTGAGATCTCTCATCGCATCTGCTCCCCTGCCCTGCACCAGTTATCATCCGAGAACATGTTTTGCCAATACGTTCTGCACGTCGTAGATACTCACCTTGCGGTTGAACTTCTTCGCCAGAGGCGTCTGGTCGCTGCCGATCCAGATCTTCAGCTCTGCGTCAAGGTCGAAGTGACCCGCTGTCTCGATGCTGAACCGCGTGATCTTGTTGTAGGGGATGGAGAGGTACTCCGCCTTCTTCCCCGTAAGGCCTTGAATATTGACCAGGACCAGACGCTTATCCGTGAAAATGAATGTATCACGAATGACCTTGAAGCCGACCTCGATGACCTCGGTCTCAGCCAGCAATTGCCCATAGTCTTCGGTGAGTTTGTCCGCCGTCACAACGCCTGCGTTCCCTAGAAGTCTCGACAAAATACCCATTATCTGTTCTCCTGATTCCGTTTCACAACTCACTGTCGTTTCCGCGCAGACAGGCAGCCGGTCTGGCTCCGGCCATGTCCATCCGCGGGGTCTGTTTGAGACGCGTGAGGACAGGATCAAACGTCCGCAGAATGGCTTGGTAATCCGGGTCGTTTGTGTCCTTAAAGACGATCTTTCCGCACATCTGCGTCCCACCCGCTGCCTTGGCCAGGGGGGCCAGAAGGAAACTGTTGAGTCGGGGGGTGCTGATACGGGTCCAGGCGCGGCGCGGCACACGGGGTTCGCCTTCGTGAGAATGGCACCGTATGCACCGGCGCGAGGCAACACCCGCGAGCACGCGGTCCAAGTTCGGGGGATACTGTCGGCGGCAGGCGGGCTGGTCTGGATAGGCCGTGTCCGCGGTTCCATAGTAAGGGACGTTCAGGTCAACCCAGGTGATGATCCGCTGCCGCTCTCCACGGGTCAGATGCACTCTGGGGCGCCCCTCCAGGTCACGGTGTCCCGTGAGGACCAGGTCAACCAACGCGCTTCGCGGCGCTCCCCACGTCTTCGGGGCCGTCTTGAGGATGTTGCCCTCCTGGCCGTTATAGGTCGGGATCCAGTTGGTGTATGGATTCGCCACTGATACCTCATTCGCGCCGCGCCGACTCAGCACGTCGCGGCCGCGAGCCAGGGTCTCATAGGACACGCTGAAAAAGTCAGTCAGGTCCCCGGCCAAATCAACGTTGCCCGCAGGTGTCGCGCCGCCATGGCAGCGGACGCAATGCTGATCAAGAACAGGCTGAACGACCGACGCGTAGTTGAACCCACCTTCTCCCCAGTCAGGCGTTTCCAGTTCCTGGGGAGCCAGGCGAGCAGCGGGCAACACCCCGGGATGATGGGGCGCTTGCTGACGTGGCTCGTGGCAGCCTACACAACCTTGTACCTCACCCGGCATGAGATGGGTGAAGCTGCGCATGCGCTGAACCGCCCTCCCTTGACCATCGAGGGCAAGCAAGTAGATCGGTCTCCGGGCCGGAACGCGAAAGCAGGCCGAGCCGTCCGCCCCGATCTCAGCGAAACCCAATACACGTTTCGGCACATAGGTGGCCCCGCAGGAAACGGCCACACGCTGGAAACCGAACGCGGGTTGCCGGATGCCTTTGCTGTCGATCAGCCGACGAGGCAGTTCCTCGACCACACACAGACGCCTTACCTCACCAGGCTCCACATCCGGTTCGAGCCCTTGGTGCACGTCCTGCAGAACGAGCGTGGCCCAGGGCTCAGGTTCCGCAGGCAAATTCGAGGCCCTCACGGGGGGGACAGTTCGGGGCCTGACCGGGCGAGGGTTGTAGAACCCCAGTCCGTCTCTTGGCTTCAGCACGGTGGCTTGCTCTGTTCCGTCATAGTCACGCAGGAGCAGCGTTCCGTCATACGACACGAGAAATGACCGGTCATCCACGGGGAAAGGCGTCTGGTAGGGTCCTCTTGGCCCGTTCGAGCTCACCTTCACACCACGCAGACGAATCTCAGGAGTCAGGTTGCGGATAGCGGCCTGAGCGTTCAGTCCTTTCCGTGGATCCACAATGCCGATCGCCCCGCGGCACGAGCCGTTGTGCCCGGTCAGAGTGCACAGGATGCTGGTTGTTCCGGGGATGGGCTGGGGCTCAATGAACGTTGCGGGGTCAAGCACCCGGTTGCCAAAGAATGCCGCCAGCCCGGTGCCGTCGGGATTGATGGTCCACAAGCTCTGAATCGGGATCGCCGGACGGTCGACGTATTCCCAACGCCCGTAGAGCAACCGGCCGTCGTTGAGCACAGCGGGTGTGAAGTCGTTGAGGTAGTTCGCCGACAGCTTGGTCTGGCTGCTGCCGTCAGGGCGCATCCGGTACAGAATCCCGACTGGCGTGAAAAAGCAGTACGCGGCCTGAGGCACACGCGTGGACAGGAACGCGACGTCCCCATCCGGCAGCCAACACGCATCGTAGTTGTGTCCCGATCCCTGGGTCAGTTGACGGAGCCCAGTCCCGTCGACATTGATGGTGAATACCTGGTACTCACGCTCCTGGCGCCAACTGAAGAGAACGCGCCTGCCGTCATACGACAGGTCACAGCTCGAGATCTGGCCATCGCGCGAGCCGACCAGTTCGCGGAACGCCCCTGTCTGCACGTCCATCAGATAGAGACCGCCGCCATTGCGCTGCCCTTCACAGTGATATGTGTAGACATGCGAACAGCGAATGTGGTGCCGCTGGACCACCAGGAGTTCGTGGAAGCCAAGCTCACCGGCCTGGAATCGAGCCAGCAGAGCCGGCGATTCAGGGACATCAGGAGGCGGAGGCGACTTCGGCTGCGAGACGGCACGCCACCCGGGGACAAGTGGCTTGAACGAGGCCAACTGGGATGCAGGGACCGGCACAGAAAACACCCCGATCTCAGAGGCACCGGGGTTTGGCCCACCATAGGACGATGTGAAACGGATCTGTAGCGTACGGAGGGTGCGCGCCTCGGGGAGCGTGATCCGCTGGGGCCCATGCCCGGACTTGAGCTTCCCTGTCACCACCGGGGCACCGCCGCCATCCAGCCGGATCTCAAAACCTCTGAAGCACTCGTTGGCCCAGGCCGTGCGCCCGTGGTAGAGAAGCTCCGCGACCTGAACGGGTCCTTCCCACGCAAAGGTCAGGGCCGCACCATCGCGGTGAGTCGTCCCCTTCACTGCCCAGGCACGGCCGACATCATCGCGACTGGCCAGCTTGGGGATGTGGCCATCGGCGACAAACTGGGCCCGATACTTGTCGCTGTATTCTGAAGTGCCCGTGACCGTCGCCTGAAGCGCCAGGTTTGGGGCCGCAGAAAACACGTTGCCGGCAGCCCACAGGAACACCAGCACGACAGGCAGGGCAAGGTTACCCCAGATGCGCGCACTCCCATGGTCGTAGAGGATGGTCCCAGGCATTCGGCTGACTCCTGACGTGGTCTCCTCCCAGTGTACCACCGCGCCGGCAACCAGACAACGCCCCTCACCACCTCACGCCCGTCAGTTGTGCTTGGGATGGCCCACTTGGTCAAGGTCTATGTGCGTCCATTCGGGGACAGCGCCTGAACGCGAAGCCACGAGCGCCCCGAGGCGGTTGGCCAGTTCGGCAGCCTCGAGCGTGTCCTTCGGGCTGCACGTGAGGGCGTGCATCAGCCCAGCGGAGAAAGCATCTCCTGCTCCCACAGCGTCTGCCACGGTGACCGGTATCCCCGGGCACTCAACCCACTCACCTGTCCGCCAGATAGAACACCCCTCTGCTCCGCGTGTAATGCAGACGCTCTCAAGCCCAAAAGCCGCAGCCAACGCTTCAGCGGTCTGCTCAAGCCCTTCCGCAGACATGCCCGTCATCCCCCGGACCACCTCGATCTCCTCATCGTTGATCTTGAGAACCGTGGCATCCTGCAGGAGCTCGAAAACCAACTCAGCGGTGTAGCTGTTCTTACGGAGATTGATGTCGTAGAAATGGGGAACACTCGGGAACGCCCGAAGAACAGAACGGACGACCTCCCGGGCATTGCTGCTCAGTTGGTTGAGCGTCCCGAAGTAAACCCAGGTCGGACGCATGGCTCGAATTGCACTCAGATCGCCATCGTTCAGTATGGGATAGTCGTAAGCCGCCGGACGATTGATCGTGAAGTCAGGCTGCCCATCGGTGAGGAAAACATCCACCGTGCCGGTTGGGGCCGCGTCCGTGCGGGCGATGAAAGTGGTATCCAGTCCAAGCTGGACACATCGTTCGACGGCTTCTTCCCCGAGTTCATCCCGGCCAACCGCGCTGATAAAGGCAACGGCCTCCCCCAGACGCCGGGCATGCGCAGCCACGTTCAGTGGGGCTCCGCCAAGGTGCCGCTCCGTCTCAAACACATCCCAGAGGATCTCACCAATGCTGATGATACTCATGCGCGGTCCTCGGTCTGCGTCCCTACTTCTCCATCCGGATCTCAGCGATCTCGACTGCGACACCCTCCCGAGATGACGGGTCGAACCGGAACGACTGCAGACGGCCCCGCCAGCGTGGGTTCTCAGCCACCGGGAAAACGTAATCGTGGAATTCTCCGTCGCCTGCCAGCTGAGCTCTGCTGCTGGTCGGCTCACTGATAGACGCAGTCAAGGTGCTCCAGAACAACTGGGCCCCATCCTCACTGTCGGCGGCAAACGGGGACACTTTCATGCGCACGACGACGCGCTTGTAGTTACGAGCCCGGATCTTACCAAGAGAGGTGAAAATCGCGGGATCCACGCTCGAGGTCCTCAGCTGCAAGACGCCATCCCGGGCAACGAACTCGCCGATCCCCATGGCCCGATTCCAGCCCTGTGTCCCGTCACTGAAATCCCACTGCGTCCGGTCCTTGCGCGTGACGTCCGCCAGGTCATAGGGCCCCAAGCCGACATCGGACGGCCCGTAGTTCATAGGCCACCCGCCCTTGGGCTTCCTGGCAAACGTGTCGCGAACAGCCTCGTACATGCCGAAGCCGAATTCCTTGCAGGGCTCGGCGTAGGAGCCCTCGCCCCATTCATTGATCGGCGCCAACACCAGACGTTTCACGCCGGTCTCGTCCGCAAACCTCTTACCGTCTTCACAGATCCGCCGGAAGAGAGCAGGTGTGCGGCCATCGATCCATATCCCGCGCCCCCCGTGCCAGGGCCGGGAGTGCCATCCGGTTGAGAGGTTGGGAATGAACGGCAGTATCCCTGTTTCCTGACGAGCCTTCCACCAATCGTGGCTGCAGTCCGCGACCAGATCGAACGAGAAGCGTCGTGGGTTGGCCGCCTTCCCCCCGTGATCCATGAAATGGTAGAGGCTGGTCATGTCAAAGCCTTCGCTTTTCAACCACTGGACATCTTCAGCTTTGGTCGAGGCCTCCGGCCATTTCATCGCGATGAAGTGGATCCCTTTGTAGCCGGCATCCCGCGCCATCTGCCGTGAAATCTCCAGTAGCTTCCCGGCACCGCCTTCGCCGCCCATGTCACGCTTGAGACCCGAGGGACTCCAGTACATCACCACTGGCTTGTCATCGATCCGGTAGTACTCAGGCATGTGGAAAAAGTTGTCAATCCAGTACGTGGTGACCGCCCGCTGATCCGCCTCCGAATGGCTGCCGGCGCGGTTGTGGTTGGCGTACATCATGCACCACTTGAGGAAGCGTCGGTAACGAGCCTTCTCATAAGCCCGTATCCAGTGTTCCAGGTGCATACTGCCTTTGTGCCAATACCAATCCACCATGAAGTACTTGATGCCGTTCTCAACGGCCCATTTGATCTGCCAATCCACGACTTCCGGGTTGGCTTCGTCATACCAGCCCAGGACAGGCTTGCGTTGCGGATCAGTGGGCCAAATGCGGGCCCAGCGGTCAAGCGTGGGCCATCCGGGAAAGTAGAGTGCGCCGACATCGTAGTCAGACGCCACAGGCTGCGGCTCGGGAACGTAGTCAGCTTTCGGGAGATCAAGACGGGGATCGAAACGGACCTCGCCAGTGTACTCTCCGGCCTCGCCGGCCGCCTCAACCACAATCCGGAATTCCCCCTCAACCGCCTGCCTGGCTACCAACTGGAAACGATGCTCCCGGATGTCAAAGACGCCAATACCGGGGAGATCGCGCCAGGATTCCGGACCAACCACTGACACGCCACGTGGCAGCTCGATACGCGTGATCTTCCCCCCTGAAATTGGCTCGCCGCCGCGATTCTCCATGGTCACGAGGAACGAAGCGGGGCGCCCCGCTCGATTGATGGCATCCTCAAGCCCGGCGTAACGAATCACCGGGACAGCCGGCCCGCCTGGCTCGTCCGCGATCGCGATCTCCGCGAGAGTCGTCTTGCCCTTACCGACAGGCGGACGGAACGCCACGAAGTAGATATCGTCCTGCCATGTCTTCCGGGCCGAGAGGTCCACGTTATAGGTCCGCATGCGGCCATCTGGAATAACCTCGAAATCAAGCTGGGGTCGGGTGTTGGTTTGGCTTGAAATCCAGCGCAACGACGCCGTTTCCCCAGCCGTGGTCGCCAACTGGACAACCGCCCAGAAACCATCGTCAGCCAGGAACGAGGTGAACGGTCCGTCGAGCCAAGCGTCAGCGGCTGCCGCTTCCAATATCACCGCATCCCTCTTCGGCGTCGCCGTCAGCGTCCCGGTGGCTGCAAGTTGATCGAGAGCTGCAGGAAACGTCCACACCGGTGGCTTAGCCATGGTTGCCGGACGCTCCATGCCCACGATGCGGAGCCAGTCCAGCTCAAATGTCGCCTTGCCTTTCGCATCCCCCACTGCCTTGGCAAAGTCGAGGCGAATCATGATGATCTTGTTCTCTTTCCCCCAGAACGGATGGACCGTATAGGTGTGCCACTGACCATCGCCAATGACGTCCCACGGAACATTCTTCTTCGGGAAAAAGCCACCGTGCTCGGATTCGGTTGTGTTGGTGAAGAACACCTGTCCGCTTCCGCCGCAATCGGTCCTGAGACGAAACTCGATCTTCTGCCAGGGGGTTGCCGTAATCTCGAACTGCGGACTAGTCACCCACGGATCCCAATCCAGGAGCCGCCCTTTGAGGGCTCCACCCTCCGCGCGTACATCGGCAACGTGGTTCGCCCTGCCCCAACCAACCCCGTCCTCGGGCCGGTCAAACTGCCACTCGGCCAAGACAGGAGAAGCGGCTGACGCCGCGACAGAAACCAGCCCCGAAAGAAGCACAACTAAAGCTCTCATCTCAGTACCCTCTGATCAACGTGTGTGGAAGCGCATGCGTCGTCCAGGTGAGCCCGGAAACGATAAGGGACACGGTACCCCGTTCTTCTTCCCGGGCAAGGCCCAGAACGCAAACGAGTCCCCTCCGGCCGAGCCGAGTACGACGTAAGCGGTCTTCCCTGTCCGGAAGAGCCGCGAATTACGGGAGCGGTGTTCCCAACGTGGGAGGCGCCGCCGTGCGCCGATTCTTCTTGCCACAGGATCATCGCGGGATGGCACCCGCTCCCACATTAAAGGCAAGCAGAGACACCTGCCCGTCCGAGCCGCGACTTACGGGAGCGGACAGCCTACGTTCCGCCCGTCTCTCACCCTCACTTCCCGTTCCGACGCGAGGCATCCGGCGACGACGACTGGGAACGCTTGCTGCGCCAGTCGATTCGGTCGTAGTTGGTGTTGTAGCGGTCTTTGTCTACAGGACGGGGACGATCCCCTTTTCCGGCACTCATACCAGCAATCCTCACTCGCGTTCCATGAATACCACGCTCAGCGCCACTTCCGCCGAACGGACTGTTTGTCTGCTCTCGAAACGCATAATTTAGCGTCGCTGTCCTGCCCTTTCCAGCCTGGCGTTCGGCTCCGTCCTGAAGTGCGTCAGATCGTTGAACATCAATCGGGAGCTTGTTTGGACCGAACAATAGGGTAGTTTCCGGTGCATACCCTCCACGGAGTTCAGCTCCGAGGAGACGGCCGGACCAAACTGTAGGAGCAGACGAATGTCACGCCGGATCTTCACCCTGATCGAGCTGCTGGTTGTCATCGCCATCATCGCCATCCTGGCGGCCATGCTGTTGCCCGCACTCTCACAGGCTCGCCAACGTGCCCGCCAGTCAAGCTGCTCCTCGAACGAAAAGCAGCTCGCATTTGGACAGATTATGTACAAAGACGAGTGGGACGGCGCGTTCGCCTGTGTCTATGATGACCACATCGACACCGGCGCGAATCGCATCATCTGGGCACAGCTGATCTATCCATACGTCGGCAGCACCGATGTTTACCTCTGCCCCAGCCTGACCACCACAACCATGAGCACGAATATGCGGACCACTCGATACAACATGCCCATGGGCCACGCCTTCCGGGAGGGATGGCGCCCCGGTCAGCGCAACGCCGAAACGATGTTCAAGCATCCCTCGACCACCATCATGTTCACCGAATCCAGCAATGTCTGGTACAACCACTACTGCGCTCGTCACGCATATGGAACGTCGGGAGTCGACCCCGCTACCGGCGTGTTCCGGATCCGCGGCACGCTCGGCGAAATCACCTACCCCCGTCACAGCAGGGGCTGCAACGTCGCCTGGATTGATGGTCACGTCGAATGGATGACCATCCGAGAGCTGGCTGCCCCCACCGTCGAATACTGGGACCGCGACTGAGCACAAACCAGCTGGGCAGTGCCGAGGGCATTGTCATGATCGGGGGCATCCCCCCGGACAAGAAGAGGCGGCCCGCGACGCCCTGCGAAGCTACGGAATCAAGTGAGCCGGAAACTCCTGCGGAATGACAATTTCCCCATGCAAATGACTTGACTATTCCGAGTGGTTCGGTTACCATTTACGAACAGCGTGCGGACGAACAGGTAACGCAGCTGACTCAGACGCGGGAGGCGATATCCCAAGGGCGGGGATTGGCTCCTGTGATTCGACTTCACTCGTGGACACGGGGTCCCGATGGTTCCTCTACGGTTCCGTTACTCAACAGCAACACGGCTTCAGACACCTTTCCCGGTGTCGTCAATCCCCATGGATGGCGAGATTCCTCTCTTGGAGGCCCTCTGCACTGTCGCTCCTGAGAAGACGGCCTACTGGCAAGCCCAGGCTCCCGATCAACTGCTTGTCGACGTCGTGCCGCACCTCCCGTTCGGACCGTCTCTAGGACAATTGATGGACACCCTCGGTTTCGAACCGGAGGCGGCCATCACGGCGATTCAGCAGCGCTTCGGCGTCGCGATTGAGGTGGCTGGTCTGCCCCCGGACCGTCGCCCCCCAATCAAGGGAGTAACCTACCGATGCTGCCTCGCCGCAGATGCCCGTGGCCCCCGGATCGACGCGGTTGAGTTGGGCGCTCTGGGGAAGGCGGCCAGCGTCGGCGAATTCAGTCCCGCAGTGATCGTCTCCTGTTTCCTGGATCCGGAACGAATCTACTCATTTGTCGCCCCACGAGGCCTGGAACTGGGGAAGATTCTGCTCAGCGACGCCGACATTGCAGCCCGTTTAGAGGACTGCACCGCACCGGGACTCAGACATCCGATCTCCGGTCAGACATGGTCGCTGGATGACACGGCCTCCACCTATACCAACGCCATCTGTATCGCCGACTGCGGGTACGTTCTACTCCCTGAGCCATCCTTCCTGTTTGGCTTCCCGTTCTTCAACCGCTCCCTCAGCATGCGCAAAGCTACCGTAGACGAGTCCGAGCCACGCCCATGTTCGAACTGCCTGGCCTGTAAGCGCCACTGCCCGGCCGACCTTCGTCCCTCCTTTCTGCACCACTCGATCGGTGCAGGAGACGAAGAAGCCGTCGAGTCCCTGGCACCGCGGCACTGCATCCAGTGTGGGCGATGCAGCTATGTCTGCCCCTCAGGACTTCCGCTCTTCGAGAGCATCTCCGAGGCAATCACGCGTCTCGATGGCGAGGGGGATGACGAATGACCTGGAAACTCCCCAGACGGAACGACGATATCCTGTCAGCGTGCGGTCTGGCCCTCTACGTTCCCGCGATTGGCCGCTATGGCCTCAAGCTTGCTGTCCTGCTGGTTCTGTCGATCGTGGCAGGCTTTGCGGTCGAACGGTGGACGGCGGCCCTGAGGAACAGAAAGCCCGATGCCTTGGGAGTGCCGGCCTGGATCCTGTTGCCATTGGTGCTTCCGCCCGCCCTGCCCCTCTGGATGGGGGCCACTTCAGTTGTGTTCGCGGTCGTCGTCACGACATCATTCTTCGGAGGCTACGGTCGCCACCCTGCGTCACCCGTGGCGGTCGGATGGTCCTTCGCGGCCCTTAGTTTCCCGTCAGAGTTCGGATTCGGCTGGGCATTCCCCTTTGCCAATGTCCTGACGGGGTTCCAGCACTGGTGCACCCGCCTGCCGGTCGTCGATCACCCCATCGTTTTCATGGCGCCCCGAGACGATGTCACAGTCCGAGCACTGCTGCTCGGGTACTTCCCCCAAGCGCCCTGTATGGCCCTGCCCATCCTCCTGATCACACTCGGACTCCTGCTCCTTGCCGTACGAGCAATCTCAGGACGCACGGCGATAAGCTTCCTGGGCACGTACCTGCTCTGCGGGTTGCTGTCGCCTGGGGCATCCTGGTTTGGGTTGACGACATCGCTCCTGGCCGGAAATGTCCTCTTCGCAACCTTCTTCGTGGCCGCAGACACCCGTGTGAGCGCCAGAACGGTTCCCGGACGCTGGCTGGTCGGGGCACTGGGTGGCGCTGTTGCTTTCCTGGTCCGGAACTTCGCCTCTTTCCCGGACGGCGTGTTCTTCGCCGTTCTATTCGCCAACGTGTTCGCCCCAATCGTCGACGAAGGCGTCCTGGTGCTGACAAGACGGCGGGAAGGGGCTGCATGAACGACCGCAAGATGATCCTGTTCCTGCTGGCCACCACCACGGCCTGTACGCTCCTTCTTGCGGGAGCCAACCTGGCCTACACGCGTGCGGCCGCCGTATTCAATCTCAGGCTCTACGAGACGATTCTCGAGCTTTTCGACGTGCCAGTCCCGAACGAAGGTGTGGAAGACGTGTTCCGGGCCCACTTCAACGAACAGACCGTCGGAGGCACGGTTTACTACACGTCCAAGCAGAAGAGTCCGGGAACGGTCGTCTTCAAGGCTGAGGGAGCCGGCTTGTGGAGCCGCGTCGAACTGCTTCTGGCGGTTTCCGCGAGTGGAAACTCGCTGTACGGAATGCGCGTCCTCTCCCAGGCAGAGACACCAGGTCTCGGCGGGCGCATCGGCGAGCCCGAATTCCAGGCCCGCTTCCGCGGGGTCGATGTGCGGCCAAAGGTGAAACTTGTGAAGTTTGCGATGGGCGGGAACGAGATTGATGCAATATCCGGGGCGACCATGACCAGCAGGGCCGTCGAACGAATCATCAACAACGGGATTGCGGACGCAGACCGGGCTCTGGGCCGAGAATAGCACATGGCGGATCAAGTCCAACTGAAAGTCCCAAAGGCCGGCTACCGGCTGTTCAACAGCAAGACGTGGGCCGTCTTCTCCGAAGGGGTTTGGCACAACAACCCCATCTTCGGGATGATGCTGGGACTGTGTTCGACACTTGCCGTCACCAACTTGATGTCGAACGCGCTGGTGATGAGCGTGTCCGTCACCGTCGTTCTGGTCGCCAACTCGGCCATCATTTCTGCCCTGCGGAACCACATTCCCGACCGCGTCCGTATGATCGTTTACATGCTGATCGTCTCCACTCTGGTCATCACTGTGGACATGATGTTGAGGATCTGCCTGCCCGACATCAGCAAAGCTCTCGGCCCATACGTGGCACTCATCATAACGAACTGCATCATCATGGGGCGGGCCGAGGCCTTCGCGGTCAACAACACCGTTCCCGTCTCCATCGCGGACTCGTTGGGCGTAGGAGCCGGCTACACCTTCTCTCTGATGATCATGGCCTTCTTCCGGGAATCACTCGGATTCGGCACCATTTTTGGTCTCAAGGTCCTCCCTGAGGCAATGTCTCCCATCCAGCTGTTTGCGATACCCCCCGGTGCGTTCTTTGCCCTTGGGGTGTTCATCCTGGTCGTCAACACGCTGAAGCAACGACAGGCCAAGGAGGACGACGCGTGAGATTCCTGCTGATCCTCTTCGCATCCATCCTGACGAGCAACATCGCCCTCACCTACTTCCTGGGCATGTGCCCGTTTGTGACGATCTCCCGCAACATCGGGGTGGCCGCAGGCATGGGCATCGCCGTCACATGCGTGATGACCATCACGGCAACCGCAAACTGGCTGATCGACCACTATCTCCTGATCCCAATGGGCTTGGAATTCCTGCAGTTCCTCGTCTTTATCGTGACCATCGCGACCATCGTCCAGCTCCTGGAACTGGTTATGGATCGCTACACGCCCACACTCCACCAGGCATTCGGGATCTTCCTCCCGCTGATTACCGTGAACTGTGCCATACTCGGCATTTCGCTATTCATGGTCCTTCGGACGTTCTCATTCTGGCAGACTGTTGTTTACAGCTTCGGGTCAGGGATCGGCTGGATGTTGGCGATCGTCACGATGGGGGCTTTGCGCAGACGCCTCGTCTTCGCTGATCCCCTGGCAAATTTCGGCGCCGCAGGGATCACGGCGATCCTGGCCGGCTTCATGGCACTCGCATTCATCGGCTTTTCAGGAATGGCAAGTCTGTGATTCTAAACGCACTCATCTTCATGAACGGGTTCGCGCTGGTGATCGGCTTGCTGATCATCTTCATGGACCGTGTGATCTCGAACTACGGGCTGTGCCGAATCACGATCAACGACGATAAGGAATTCCACGCCCAGGGCGGCAAGTCCCTTCTCCGTCTCCTGCTCGAAAACAAGTACTTCATCCCGTCTGCCTGCGGCGGCAAAGGCACCTGCGGGTACTGCAAGGTCAAGGTCCTCGAAGGCGGCGGCCCTGCCCTGCCCACTGAGGCACTTATCCTGAACTCGCGGGAACAGGCTCAGGGATTCCGCCTTTCCTGTCAGCTCAAGGTTAAGAACGACCTCAGCATCGAGATACCTCCCGAGTACCTGGAGATCCAGGAGTACCGTGGGGAGCTCTCCCTGGCCGAACTCGTCACCAGTGACATCAAACGCATCCGCATCAAACTGGTGGAACCGCAGACTCTGACCTACAAGCCGGGACAATACGTCCAGATCCGTATTGACCATGACGGAGAAACAGACTTCCGGGCCTACAGCATGGCGTCGAACCCCGACAAGCAGGGCGAGATCGAGCTGAACGTCAAGAGGATTCCGGACGGCCTCGGTTCGGGATACCTCCACTCTCTTGAGCTCGGAGCTCCCCTTGACCTGTCAGGACCCTATGGGGATTTCTACCTGCATACAGATAGTGACGAACGCATTGTCTGTGTGGCAGGAGGCGTCGGTTTGGCCCCGCTGAAGTCAATCGTGATGTACTGGCGTGACCACCAGAAACACCGCCGGCTTGAGCTCTATTACGGAGCCCGGGATCTACCCGACCTCTATGACCATGACATCTTCACCTCTTTTGCCGAAACCTACGAGAATTTCCACTACTACCCCGCGCTCTCGGACGCCGGGGACGACTGGAATGGGCACACCGGGTTTATCCACATGGTGATGGAGGAGTGCCTTGAAACGGGCAACACGGGAGAAGCCTACCTCTGCGGCCCCCCGATTATGATCGAAGCTGTTACCGAAGTGCTCACGAACAAAGGCATCGCTGCCGAAAGGATTTGGTATGACAAGTTCTGACGGTTCCGCCTACCTGACCTGTGCCGAGTTCGTCCAGATCGCCATCGTGTTCGAACAAGAATCGGCCGAGTTCTTCCGCAGGCTCCAGGGCGTGACGTCCGGAAGTGCCCGTCAGCTTGCAGCGCTCTTGGAGAAGCAGGAAGTCGCCCACGAGAATGCACTGCGGAAGCTCGACGTCGCCGGCATCCGGGACATGATTCAGTTCGCCCCGGAGAAACCGGTCACCATCCCCGGACTCCCGGATGGCGACCTGCCCTTGAGCGACCTGATCGAACTGGGAATTGAGCGCGAACGCGCGGCCAAAAATACCTACCAGAACGCAGCCCGATTTGCTTCCGGGGCGTTCAAGAACCTGCTCGAAGGCCTGGTCCGTTTCGAAGAGGAACACGAGCAGAAGCTGATTAGTATGAGAGGCATGTGAGGACAAATCCATGAAGAAACTGATTCTGCCACTCGTCCTGCTGACTGTAATCGCCCTCCGTGTTGCGGTTCTCCTACGACCCTCTCCTCCACAGACGGTCACGATCACGTCGCAGGCGATCGTGATCCGAGAATCGGCGCGCTGTGTCCGATGTCACACCAAGAAGACACCGGGGGTGGTGGCGTCGTGGCGTAACAGTAACCACGCCGCATCCGGTGTGGGCTGTTACGAGTGCCACCAGGCAAAGGAAGGCGAGCCCGACGCTACCAAGCATTTCGGTGAACTCGTCTCGGTCATTGTCTCGCCCAAAGACTGCGGACGCTGCCACGAGACCGAGACCACGCAATTCCTCGCATCGCACCATGCCAAAGGAGGCGAAGTGTTGGGCTCCCTGGACAATTACCTGGGAGAGGTGGTTGAGGGCATGGGGGCAAACGTATCCGGCTGCCAACAATGCCACGGCTCCACGGTCAAAGTAATGAAAGACGGAACGCTCCATCCCGGGACATGGCCCAATTTCGGGATCGGCCGAATCAATCCCGACGGCACAGCCGGATCTTGCTCAGCCTGCCATTCCCGGCATGACTTCTCGGTCGCTCAGGCGCGGACACCTGAAACCTGCGGACGCTGTCATCTCGGCCCTGACCACCCACAGAAAGAAGTCTACGAAGAATCCAAGCATGCCATCGCGTACCGCAGCCACATGGACGAGATGAACATGAAGAAGTCCCAATGGGTCGTTGGCGTGGACTACAGCGCCGCCCCGGTCTGTGCCACCTGCCATGTGTCTGCCACCCCGAACCAGCCACGTACTCACGATATCGGGCAACGTCTTTCATGGAACATCCGGGCCAAAGTGTCCTTCAAAACAAAGGACTCGGAACAGAAGCGCAAGGCCATGCAAGAAGTCTGCGCAAACTGCCACAATCCGAACTACGTGAAGAACTTCTACAAGCAGTTTGACGCCGGCGTTGAGCTTTACAACGGCAAGTTTGCAGAGCCCGCGCAGGAAATCATGGGCAAACTCAAGAAGGCTGAGAAAATCGACTCCACCCCGTTCAATGAGGAGATTGAGTGGATCTTCTTCTACCTCTGGCACCACGAGGGCCGTCGAGCCCGCAACGGACTGGCCATGATGGGGCCCGATTACGTTCAATGGCACGGCTTCTACGAGATTGCAGAACGCTTCTACATCGAGTTCGTCAAAGAAGCCGAGCATCTCCTGCCGGGGGTCACCAAGGAAATCCTCGCCCGCCCGGAACACAAGTGGTTCAAGACGCCACTCTCTCCGGACGAACGCAAGGATATGAAGGGCTACTACGACGGCAGAGCCACACGCTGACCGTACCGGCCTGACCTCGCCTCGCGTCCCTGTGAAGGGCGTCCCGAACGTGGGAGGCGCCGCCGTGCGCCGATTCTCCTCGCCACAGGACCATCACGGGATGGCACCCGCTCCCACATTGAGTGCAAGCAGAGACACCTGTCCGTCCGAGCCGCGCACAGCGTAAGCGGTCTTCGCCGCCCGGAGCCCCCTCCCGTTGGTCAGGGCTCGGAGAGAGGACACCCGCAATCCGGGATGCGACTCCGCTCGGCTTTGCTCAATACCATTCCCCACTGGTTCCGGTTGCATCCCGCTCCACTGCTCGGTATGGTCCGGGAACTCGTACCCGCACTCGGAGAAAGCGCCCCCATGCATCCCCATCTGAAACACGCAGCGACGTGCGCGCTCACAGGAGTTCTTATGGCCACGCCGAACCTTGCTGATTCCGCACCACGCGCATCCGGCGGCCTCCACACACCGGAACGCCTCGCCAATATCCGCCGCAATGTCGAGCGATTTCCGTGGGCGAAGGCGGCAGCCAGGCGTTCTGTCCATCACGCCAAGCGCTGGGTATCGATGTCCGATGAGGAACTCTGGCAGTTGGTACCCGGTCAGAAGCTCCCACGCTGCATCGATGTTACCATGACCTACACCCGCAAAGGTAAGGCCCGACCAGGTTGCCTGGTCTGTGGCGAGAAGGTCTTTAAACACGGTAACTACCCATACAGCCCGAATGTCTTCGCCAAGCCCTGGAAGTTGACCTGTCCCTCCTGCAAAGCCGTGTTCCCTACCAACGACTTCGCAGCCTTCTATCAAAGCGCTATTGGGAAGGACGGCTGTTTCGACGCAGGGAACGGAGACACCGCCCTGCTGTTCAACGCGGAACACCCGGACGCCAACGACCCACTCCACACGTGGGGCGTCGACAACGGCCACGGCTACATCGACGAAAACGGCTTGGGGCACCGCTACATCGCTTATTACACCTGGAAACTGTGGCAGACGATCCTCAACGGCGTTGGGGCCCTCTCCAACGCCTCCAGTCACACCGGCGATCGCCTGTATGCGCACAAGTGCGCCATCCTGCTCGACCGCATTGCCGATGTCTACCCGGATATGGACTGGAACGAGTACGCCAGGCGCGGCTGGTACCACTCCGACGGCGGCAGCAAGAAAGGCAAGATCGAGGGACGGATCTGGGAAACCGGTGTACTGAGGAAACTCGCCACCAGCTACGATCGCATCATCCCGGGCCTCGCTCCTCAGGACGAGCTCTATGCGTTTCTAGCCGGCAAAGGTGAGGCGTTCGACCTCCCGACCGGTAAGGGCACCCACGCCGAACTGATGCAGAACATCGATGATCGCATTCTGCGTTGCGGGGCAGACGCCATCCGGGCACAGCGCATCTGGGGCAACGAGGGCATGCACCAAGCCTCTATGGCCGCCTGTGCAATCGCCTTGGATACCCAGCCGGACACCAACACGATGATCGACTGGATCTTCGCCGAGGATGGGGGCCACGTCCCAACCGTTATCGTGGGCGGTATTGACCGCGATGGTGTGGGCGCGGAGGCAGGCCCCGGCTACGCGCTCTCCTGGGGTGGGAACATCGGCGCCGTAGCAGACCTCCTCGCCCGGTACGGCAAGTACACCACCCACGACATCTATCGCGATTACCCTCAATTCGCGAAGACGTTCGCCGCCGGAACTCGCCTGACGATTCTGGGATACGACACACCATCGATCGGCGACGCCGGAGCCACCGGCACGATCGGCAAAGTTCAATGCTCACCTGATTTCATCATACGCGGCTACCGGTTCCTTGGAGATGCGGACATCGCATTGGCCGCATTCCGTGAAAACGGGTTCTCGGCCAAAGGACTCGGCCTCAGCATCACCGATCCTGACCCGAAGAAGACAGAAACCGACATCACGGCGATCGCCAAGACCGCAGACGAGGGCACCACCGGACTGGGCCCCCACAACATGGCCGGATATGGTCTACTCACCCTTGAAACAGGACATGCCAAGCAGGGCGCAGGCGTGTTCATGTACTACGGCCGTAACAAGGGACACGGCCATCAAGACCGACTCAACATCGGCATCTACGGCTTCGGCTTCGACCTCACGCCTGACCTCGGATACCCGGAGTTCGCCACCAGTTGGCCCAAACGCAACGAGTGGACCCGCCAGACCATCGCCCACAACACCGTAGTGGTCGATGAGTCCAGCCAGACCACCAATTGGGTAGGGCACCCAACCTTCTTCAAGGCACTGCCCGGGCTCCAGTGCGCCGAAGTCGAGAGTAGTGATATTTATCCGAGCACGCGGGACTACCGGCGGACCGTGTTGTTTGTCCCACTCACCGAGCAGACCGGTTACGTCGTCGACATATTCCGGGTCGAGGGCGGAGACGACCACCTGCGCAGCTTCCATGGTCCCGGCACAGAAGTTACAGCTGAAGGTCTGTCGCTGACCGCACAGGCCACAGGGACGTACGCGGGGGCTGACACCCCGTTCGGGTCATCAGTCACGCGTGGGAAACGGATCGGCTTTTCTTGGTTGGCCGAAGTGGAACGAGACGCCGCACCGCCCTCAGAGTGGTCAATTGACTGGCGTCTCCAGGCCGGCTACCGGGGGGCAACCAAGGCGGACAACATCCACCTGCGTCTGTGGGATGTCAGTGGTGTGGATGACGTCGCTTTGGCCAATGGAGAGCCCCCGCAGAACAAGTCCGGCAATCCACGCTGGATCCGCTACTGTCTCGCGCGGCGCAAAGGACGCAATCTGACCTCCACTTTCGTTTCCGTTGTTGAGCCCTATCGAGACGCCCCCGCGATCGTGGCTGTTGAGCGTCTGGGGATACCCGGAAAGCCGGCCCATGGCGGCCCGGTCGCGCTGCAAATCAGACTGGCTGACGGCAGCCAGCACACCGTGCTCTACTCGCCTGACGGCCAACCGTTCACGGCGCAGGATAACACCGCATTCGAGGGTCGTGTGGGACTCGTGGTGACGGGGAGCTCCGGCAGCATTCAGCAGGCAACCTTGGTCGCCGGAAAGTCGTTGTCGCGTGGAGACGTCGAACTCACTTGTGACCAACCGACCTGGCAAGGAATGGTGGCCGCTCGAGAGCAGCTGCCCAACGGGCACAGTGTCATTCGCACCGCTGCCAAGCTGCCATTGAATGGAACCCTCGTCGGCAGCGAGATCATCGTCGAGAACGACCGGGTCCGGAATGCGTGCTACACCATCTGCGGTGTTCGCGCCGTTGACGGTCTGACCGAAATCGACCTCGGACGTGTCAGCCTCGTCCGGAACTTTGTCGATCCCAAGGACTATACCAAAGGCTTCACTTACAATTTTGAGCCGGGATCCCCCTTCACCATCCCCAACCATGCCTGCCTCGAAGCCAGGTAGCGCCCGGCCGAGCCGCGCACAGCGTAAGCAGTCTTCCCTGCCCGAACAGAGCCGCGACTTACGGGAGCGGTGCCCGAACAGAGCCGCACGTAGCG
>Ga0209045_1000458_pt1 | contig 48946 bp, 29 predicted proteins | sample SaaInlLV_10m_DNA_4_FD_184664 | JGI IMG/M metagenome (GOLD analysis project Ga0209045, IMG submission 184664) | Marine microbial communities from expanding oxygen minimum zones in the Saanich Inlet - Saanich Inlet SI072_LV_200m_DNA (SPAdes) (version 2) | ecosystem: Environmental > Aquatic >...
CCCGAAAGGGCCCGGGGCGCTGCGGCCCCGCGGCGGCACGGGGGACAGCGCGTGTGTAACAACACCCGTTCTGAGCGCGAAACACATCGTTGGAGGTGCCGCTTCTCCGTAAGCGGCCAGGCCGGTTTGGGAAAACCGGCGCTCCATGGGGTTGGGCCGGGAGGACAAGCCCTTTCCGGCGACCAGCCAAACCAAGCGCCGTGCTACTCGCTGTCCTCCGGAATCAGCGCGGCTCGCACAATGTCACGCCAGATTTCGTAGCCCTTCCGGTTCATATGGAGCCGGTCCTTCTTGAAGATCTCGGCTCTCGGCAGTCCATCCTCCCCGAGCATGCCCTTAGAGACATCGATGAATCCCAAGCGTGCATCTGTCTCACAGAACGCCTTGAGCATCGCGTTCCCCTCGCAAAAGGCGGGCCAACGATGCCACCGGCTGGGGCTGGGTTTGGCGCAAATGAAGTGAACCTTGGTATCGGACCGTACCGCGAAAACGGCTTCGCAGAACGCCTTGCAGTTGTTGACAAACGTCTGGGGTTTGGACTTCTTGGACACCAAATCATTGTCGCCTTCGTAGACAAGTATCGTCGCCGCTTCATAGCGCAAGAGGAAGTCCTTGAAGACGAGAACATGCCCCATTGTGGACCCACCGAAACCACGATGAATGACCTTGAGTGGTGCCAGATCGGTCTTGATGTCTTTCCAGCCTCGCATGCTTGAGCTGCCCACGCAAAGCACGCCGTCACGCATGGGAATATTGCCCAGGTCGGCCTTCGCCCAGCGCTGAAAATCCTTGATGTACCGATTCGCCTTCTGGGCCTCCGTGAACGGATACGCTTCAGGCTCCGCCTCCACGGCCTCGCCCTGACCAAAGCAGGCCACACCGACAACCAAACCAGACAGCACGCACACGCACGTTCTATTCACCTGTCACGCTCCGGTGGAAATGACAAATCGAGAATCCGTACTCTGACGCGCAATATATCGCCGATTGCTCTGGCGGCCCAGCCCCCCCAAAAAGACCATGCAGCGGCAAATCTCGCTCGTTCCACGTGACTCCGCCTTCTAAGACATTACCTTCGCCCCAACCGACAACCACGTCCGGGTCCACCCCCGAAGCCCAGGAAGAAACGCCATGCGCTTGCCTCGAACGCTAGCCGCGATTCTCTGGTCACTGAACGCCGTGTTCGCCGCTTCTGCGCAGGTCCAACCAACCGACGCTTCTGCGCAGTACATCAGCGACCTGATCCCGCAAGGGGCAATCACCTGCACGCAGCAATGGGGAACGCTGGGGCTCGATGTCGCCGCCTACGGAAACGGCCCCAAAATGCCCATTCGCATCGTCAACAAGACGTTCAAGAAGGGCATAGGGCACCACGCGAAGGGCCGGATTGCGGTCCCGCTTTCCGGGGCTTTTCTAGCCTTCCGAAGCCAGATTGGTGTTCAATGGCAAGGCGGCAAACGGGGAAGTGTCCGCTTTCGGATTCTGGTCGATGGGAAGACTGCCTTTGAGCATGGCCCCATGTCGGACAGCAGTCCCGCCGTGCCAATCGACATCCCCTTGACGGGCGCCAACGAGCTCTGCCTCCTGGCTGAGAACAACGGTGACGGTATCGGCTGTGATATGGCAACGTGGGCCGAAGCCCGCCTGATCCCCGACCCGGATGCACCTGTCAGCATGATCGGGAGAGCCAAACTGACCATCAATGGCCAGCCCCCCCCGCAACCATCCAGCCGCTGGGCCAACGCACTCTCGATTGTCGCTGCCCCCGGAGGACCGCAGTTACTCCTCACAGGGGATCCCGTACGAGAGATCGATGCCATCCTCCAGGACGACGAGGAGGTGCGTGTGACCATCCCGGTGAACTGCAGCGCGAGTATCCGCCTGGCCGCTGAGGTAGCCCTGTGCTCTGGGACAGCCGCCCAGGCGACCCTTGCCGTTGGGAACAAGCGCTCGACGGAGGCGTTGAGGGCAGGCCAGACCGTGGTCGTGATGACGTCCCTCCCAACCGCCGCCAATACCGAGTTGGTTCTCAGCCTGACGGGCACCGAAACACGCGCCAGAGTCCGGCTCAGCCAGCCCCGTTACCAGCTGGCCGACCGGAGCTGGCAGCCTCTCCCCCTGAGATTCGAGCCTCCACCCCGCGAGCAGCTCCCTCCCACTGACCTTCCCGAATTCAGGCCGGAGCTGATACACGCACTGATCGAAAGCGACTGGCGCATGCATGACGGAGTGAACAGCCCCAGAGAATCGATCACGTGGCAGGAAGCGACCGAAACAGTCCTGGCCTCGGGCGACCGACTGGTAGCCGAGCTGACCAGCCGCGAGGTCATGCCGGAGGCACTCCTGCATAGCTGGCAAGCATGTCACAACAAAGCCAAGGCACTGGGCCTCACTGAGCTTCCCCCTGACAGACAGCCATGGCAAGCTCTCTGGTCACGTGTCCACAACGTCCGACGACGGATCGTTCTTGCGAATCCGGACGTTCCCGAGGGCCCAATCCTGTTCGCCAAACAGGTCCCCTCGGGTTTCAGCCATCAGCTGACCCAATATTACGGCATGTGGGCCCGACCGGGCGGTGGTCTCTTCGTCCTGGAGGCCCCGGGAAGAACCATGGCCTGCCGCGAACTCACCGCGGAACAGCTCCCCATCGGCAGCTACCAGCACCCCGAACTGAGCTACGACGGCAAACGCATACTCTTCGCCTACTGTGCTCTCGACAAGGCGGAGACCAAGAACGTCGCGGGCTGGAAGCTGAAGCCCGACGCCTACTACCAACTCTACGAAATCGCCACGGACGGCACTGGCCTCCGACGTGTCACCGATAACCCATCCGATGACTTCTTCCCCGTCTACCTGCCAAGCGGTCGAATCCTCTTCTCCTCGACCCGGCGCGGCGGGTACCACCGTTGCGGACATGGCCCATGCCCCGTCTACACGTTGACAAGCATCAACCCTGACGGATCGGGAGTGCGCATCCTCTCCTGCCACGAAACCCAGGAATGGGACCCGGCCGTGCTCAACGATGGACGCGTGATCTACACACGCTGGGACTACGTGGACCGCAATGCCGTCTACTACCAGCAGCTTTGGACAACCCGTCCGGACGGCACGGCCCCAAGCGAGTTCTACGGCAACTACCTGCGCAATCCCGTCGGCATCTGGGAAGCCCGCCCAATTCCCGGCGCAAACACCGTCATGGCCACCGCCGCCGCGCACCACGCCATGACGGCCGGATCCATCATCCGCCTGGATATCACGCACGGCCTCGACAATCACGACGCTATCACTCGTCTGACCCCGGATGTGCCCTTCCCCGAAAGCGAAGCGTCCGTGCTAAGGAGTCGGGGCAGCACAAGAGGCTGGCGCGGAACGGCTGGGGTCCGGGAAACACGCCCGGTCCCCCGAGCCCAGAAACGTTGGCCGGGGCACTGCTATCGGAGCCCCTATCCCCTCTCCGAAACAGTCTTCCTGGCCGCCTACAGCTATGACCCGTTGATCGGCGAACCCAGTGCGAACTCGGCCAACATGTTCGGCCTGTACGTCGTGGACTCCTACGGGAATCGTGAACTGCTCTACCGCGACCCCAACACCTCCAGCCTCTGGCCCATGCCCGTCCGTGCTCGTCCGCGCCCCCCAGTGATTCCGGATGTCTGTGAGGCCCCCTCTCCCAGGGAAAACCTGGGGACGTTCGTGGTACAGAACGTGACTCTGTCTGCTCCGGCTCTTCCGGCCGGCACCGGAAACGCCGTCAAGAGCCTCCGAGTTATCCAAGTTCTCCCCAAAACCACCTTCCACGCCAACAATCCGCGCGTCGGGCAAGCCAATGCTTCTCCCGGAAAACAGGTCCTCGGGACAGTACCGGTGGAGTCCGATGGATCGGCTCACTTCAAGGCACCGGTGAACACCCCGCTTCTGTTCCAGGCCTTGGATGAGAAGGGGCGTTCCATTCAGAGCATGCGCAGCGTGACCTACCTCCAGCCTGGCGAAACGGCCTCCTGCATCGGGTGTCACGAACCACGCCTCTCGGCTCCCCCGTTTCAGAACACACTGATGGCCCTGCAACGCCCCCCCTCCCCGATCACTGCCGGGCCTGACGGTTCGAAACCCTTCTCCTACCCACTTCTCGTCCAACCCGTCCTCAACAAACACTGCGTGACATGCCACAGCGGCTCGAAGCCAGCTGGCGGCATCGCTCTCACGGCCAAGTCGGAGAAGCAGTTCACCGAATCCTATAACCGCTTGGTAAGGCTCGTTTCCTACTCATCCTGGGGCCGCAAAGACAACAGTGAGCCAATGAGTCAACCCGACCACTTCGGAGCTCGGGGAAGTCGCCTGATGGCACACTTGGAGAAGGGGCACAAGAAGGTCAAGCTCTCCGCTGCCGACATGGAACGCCTGGTCACCTGGATGGACACCACTGCCCTTTTCTATGGGACATTCAACCCGAAGGATCAGGACCGCCAGAGGAAAGGTGAACGCATCGCCGGACCTGACCTGGAATAGCCAGGCGCCCGCATCCTGGTGCCCCGACAACCGGAAGGAAGCCAAGCCATGGAGATCTCGAACGCAGCCAGCTCCTCGCCAGCACGGTGCTTCCCTTGGAGAGCGGCGGTCCCCCGCCGTAGCGGTATGTACGCCAGACGGCCGAGGACGGCCGCTCTCCAAGAAACGGCCGCCTACACCTCTGGATATGCCTGCCGGCTCCCTGGTAAAAGCGAGCGTTCGCGCGGGATCCCGAGCCGTGTGTGCATCATCGCCTCTGTCCTGCTCTGCACGCTGTCCTCGGCCCAGGCCGGCAACCTCTGGCTCTTCGATATGGGCAGCGACACATCTCCCCTCTGGCCTGGCTTTGCCCGGGTGACGCCTTCCACCTCCCATTCGGCTGAGCAAGGCTACGGCTGGGTCTCGAAGCCGAAGGAGCTGAGAGCCTATACGGCCAGCAATATCGATGCGCTCGCCATCGACGACATCTCCGGCCTACGGAAGGCAACAGCGACATTCCGGGTTGACGTCCCGGACGGAGACTACACCGTGTGGGTGCTGACCGGAGCCATGGGAAACATCTGGCGGCTTCGTTACCTGCGTATGCCGCACGAACTCCTCGTCCAGGGCAAGCCCGCAGCAACCGTCGACTACGGCGAGGAAGGGCTGTTCCGCGTCGCCAATTACGACTGGAAATCAGCGGACGATCCGTGGATGGAATTCATCGAGCCGCGCTTCCGTTGGCTTCGCACGGACGCTGCTGTGACCGAGGGGAAACTCGTACTTGGCTTCCGCAATGCCAATGATTTCCCGGTCAACGCCATCATCGTTGCTTCCAGGAGAATCACTGATCGTGTTGCCAATCAGATCACGATCATCGACCGTCTGCGACGCGACGCATTCCACGGTCTCTGGCAGGAGCACCGCCCGGAACGCGCTCCCATCGAGACAATCAGTGACGAAGAACGTCAACGCGGGTATGTGGTCGCCGAAGCCCACTGCTCTGACCATTTCCACCCGTGGTCCACCCCGGGAGTCGATGCCGGCCGTGAACACATCAACCTGTTCGCCACACCTGGTGCCCAGGAGCAGGTCTCGTTTGCGGTCTACGCACTGCGCGACCTCGAGAGCGTTACCTTCGCCGTCAGCGAACTCCGCAGCAAAACCACCCAGCTCCCTGAGACGTGTGTCAAACCCGGCCTCGTTCAGTTTGCCCCATGGCACGCAGGAAAGCGGGACGTGCCGGCCTATGCCATCAAAGAGTGTCTGATCCTGCCGCTGCGCCCGACGTCTGTAGGCAGCAAGACCTGCAAACGCTTCTGGATCACCATCGACATGCCGGCCGATGTGCCCGAAGGCCTCTATGAGGGGACAATCACGGTCAACGCCCGGAATGCCCCATCGGCTGAACTGAGACTCGCCGTTCGGACGGTGCCGGTCACACTCGATCCTCCCCCGGTCGAACGCTTCATGTACTTCGGGACCATGTACTATCTCGGCAAAGCCTACCTCCCGAACTACGATGTTGAACGGTTTTGGGACGCCATGCGAGCCGAAGTGCGCTTCATGCGCGACAACCAATACTGCCGGGCCGAATGCCTCATCCCACGTGGAAGCGGCGGCGTGAAGCTCGTCGACGGTCACGTTGTCAGTGTGAACCTTCGCGACACCACCCGCCTCATGCAGATCCTCAAGGAAGAAGACGCCTGGCCTCGCGACAACACCATGATCTGCCGCACCGGGGGACTCAATCTGATGTTCGGCGGGCATTTCCACCGTCCCAAGACTCCCGGTGTTCAGTTCATTCCCAGCGAGGAAGGACGCCGGAAGTACACGGAAGCCATCCGGTTCATCGACCAACACGCCAAAGCGGAAGGCTGGCCGGAGATCGCCTTCGAGTGCCTCGGTGAGTTCACGAATTTCCGGGAATCGGGGAAGACCTTCGCGTTGGAGGTGCACAAGCTCCTTCATGACCTCGGAGTCAGCAACACCGTGCGCGGGAATGGGCCGTCCGATATGGCGCCCATCGAGGAAGGCTTAGTCACCTACCCACAGCCCAACTGGGCGATGATGTTCCCGGATCAACTCGAGGTCATGCGCCGCACCGGCAAGCGACTCTGGGCCTACAACTTCAGTCGCAGCAGATTCTCCCTGGGGTGGTTTTGCTGGCGTCACGGGATCACTCGGGCAAGCTACGAATCGGGCGTGTACGCCAACGGACAGCCGGGAAACGTGTTTGAGATTACGGGCATGTTCCCCATGGGACTGCCCACGAGTATGACCACCATCGAGCCGACGGTCTGGCTGAAACGGCTGGTCCAGGGAGCCGTGGACTACGAGTACCTGTATACGTTGGATCGGCGCCTCAGGACCGCCGAGAAATCCGACAATAAGAATGCCCAACAGATTGCTCGGGAAGCTCGGAAGTGGCTCGATGAAAAACTGAGTGACATCCCGGCAGGATCGACCTATGTGCGGGGTGATCCGAGGAGTGACAAGGACGTCCAGGGGACATTCTGGCCCGTCCGGGACCTGGACCGATATCGCTGGCAGATGGCTCAGTTCATCATGGAGATTGGCCGGGCGATGGAGGAGGGGCAATGATGAACACAAGTCCCGCCCCCAGCACAGAGCGCGCCAGGCACATCAAAGGGTGCGGCTCGGCTGCCTTCTGGAGAGCGGTCGTCCTCGACCGTTTGGTTTGCGTGCAGACACGGCGGGGGACCGCCGCTCTCCAACTGAGACTGTGCTCGGATCCGTTGAGGCCACCCACGAGCCATACACGACCAACGCATCTCTTCACCCCCATGCGAACAGGCCTGGCATCTCTTGTTTCGCTTTGCCTGGCCGCTGCCTGTTTGGCGGACCAGTGGACCGCCGCCGAAGCCAACGCGCGGCTCTCCCTCTCGGTACAAGGGGATCTCCACGCACGTGGCCAGACCGGCCTCGAGACCATCATCGACTTCAACCAACTCCTCGGCGCCCATCGGGTCCTGGCAACCGAATCCCTCGAGCTCACGGAGGCAGGAACGGGAACACCAGTCACACTCGAGATGGCTCAGGATGCCGACCTCCTCTACGCGTCAGGCAACCCGATTCTGCGCCTGCGCTGGACATGCCCGGCTCTTCCGGCCTTTGCCGAAAAGAGATGGCACCTCTACATCCGAGCGGTCCCCCGAGGAACGGAGAGTACTTGGGTTCCTCTTGAGGAGACGTTCGTTCCCAACGACCCACGTATCCTCATGAACACGAGCTTCGAGGCCGCTGACCCCAAACGGCCAAATCGGCCCGAGTTCATGACTCCGGGAGGCCGAGACGTCGAAGGAGAGACCACCGAGCGCGTGTGGACCGACGAATCTCCTCATAGCGGCAGCAAGTCCCTCAAGATCAGTCGCACGTACAAGAATGGCCCACCGCGCAACACGAACCGTCCCTTCTGGTGGGCTTGGCCCCCTGCCATGCCGGTGAACCCCGGCCAATCCGTGCGCATCCGGGCGTGGACCAAGGCTCCCAAGCTCAGCACAGGTGCGCTCCCGCTGATCGTCGTCCGTTTCTGCGATAAGAACAGAAAACGTCTCCCAACCGCCCAACTCCTGATCCGAGGCCAACGCATCCCTCACGATTGGGCAGAGGTCAACCAGTCAGTGACCGCTCCGGCTGGAGCGGCGTGGGTCATCTGGTCCTTCTCACTCCATGGCGAAGGAACGGCCTACTGCGATGATGTGAAGGTCACAACGATCCCCGGCGGAGCCCTTCCCCCGCTTGCAGTGACGGCTGGGACACTGGAAGACCGCGCGGCCTTTGCCGCAGCAGAAGACGAGCGCCCGGAAGGGAAAGTCCTCGCGTGTTCCGAAGCAGCTGCCCCGCCCGTTCTCGACGGTCACCTTGATGACTCCTGCTGGCACGCCGCAGGGCGAGCAAGTGACTTCTCTCCTCACGCACAGGTCCCCGGTACACGGGCCGACACCACTGTGCGCGTCTGTGCTGACCGTGACGCGCTCTACCTGGGATTCGACTGCGCCGAATCTGCCGCCTCTGCCCTGAAAGCCAACGCAACAACCCGCGATGGACGACTGTGGGAGGACGATTCAGTCGAGCTCTTCCTTGACACCAACAGCGATCTTCGCACCTACTACCAAGTCATCGTCAACAGCCGTGGAGTCATCTTCGACCAAGACAAAGGGATGCCCGGTCTTGCCGGGGCAAAGTGGGATGGACCGGTAACTGCCGCGGCTCACGTGGAACCGGACCGCTGGACTGCAGAGGTGAGGATTGGCTTTGTGGGGTTGCGCCTGGCCCAAAGCAACGGACGCACATGGGGCGCGAACTTCGCCCGCTCCAGCTTCCGCGGCGGACGCTCCCTGTACGTCTGGTCTCCTGTCCAGAGCAACTTCGGAGAACCGCAACACTTCGGGCGCATCGTGCTGCCATTCGATCCGTCCGCGAACGTCGTGAGTGGTCGACCTCTGCTCGGCGATACGGCCTTTCTTGGCAAAGGAGAGCTTCCCATCGAAGCGACCAATCAACGCGCTGTTCCGGTAACCGTTCGCGCCATGGCCATTGCCGAAGAGGCAGGAGAGGACCGAATCCTGGGAACGGTCACCGGAACAGTGCCTGCGGACGCCACGGCTGTTCTGCAGATTCCTGCGCAGTTCGCAGACGTGGGCGAAGCGCGCGTTCGCTACGAACTCGTGGAAGATGACACCAGTGAATCTCTTTACATGACATCGGTGACCCACGCCGTACCGGAAGCACTTCTCGTCAAGCCGGGGACGCTCGTCTCCTACGTTGGTGAAGACCAGCTTCGCGGCACGTGGACACTGGGACTCGCGGAAGGCATGTGCGAAACGACACGACTGGTCATCCACGTCCTGTCGACACGCGGCGAGAGACCATGCGCCACGACCGAAATCCCCCCAAAAGGAAGGAGCGGAACCTACGCCGTGAGCACGTCCGGCCTCCCCCGAGGAACGTACAGAGTGAGGGCACGGCTTGTCTGCGACACGAAGACGCTGGGTGAAAGAGAGCACCAAATAGAGCGTGTCCTGGGTCCGTTCAGCCCCAGCCCGGAAAAGTAGGTCCCCGCAGTTGCGGCGGCGGCGTCAAGGTGGCACCGGGCATTTCTTCCCGGTGGCTCTTACCGGAGACAAATGCCTCCTAATGCCCCGAGAGCTTAGCGACACTTGAGAGTGGGAGGGGCTGCCACGCCCCGATTACCTGTACCCAGATCCGGCAAGCAATCGGCGGATGGCACCGCCTCCCACGTTGGAAAGCAACCGCTTCGCTCGCAAGACGCTCACGTTCTGGAGGATCCGGATGCGCCACGCCCTCCGAAGGTCGCTCGATTGCGGAGTTCACGGGTTCCCGGTCAAGTTGAAGTTCCGTTCAGGAGGCAGCCCTGCGTGGGATGTCTATGCTCAGGGCGCGATGTGCCCCAACTGCCCCGGCGCCAGTTTGCTCACCGCCGTTCCTGGCCCAGACCATCTGAGGTCCAGTCCGTCGTTGTAACCGAACTCACGGAAGCGGACCCACAACGGATGCCATCCCTTCCGGAGGCCCACATGTCCCTGAACGGCATGGGCGGCACCGGCTCGCCGCGCGTCCACGATAGTCTCGCCGGCCACGCGCAGTTCGCTTCCCCCCTCCGCCCTGAAATGGAACGTGTAGACGCCGTCTGCCGAAGCCAGGAAGGCACCGCGGAACAGGAAGCCGAACATCCTGTCTCGTTTGCGCATACTCAGGTCGATTCTCGGCTTGATCGCCTCAGCCACAGGCGTCAGCTCGTTGAAGGTGCCATTGCCGGGCCATGCGTCCACCTCGAAGTAGGTGGCCCGGATCCCCGGCTTCACGCGGTCTGCAACAAGGGGTTCGTGCGGGGTGAGCCGTCGGCACAGCAGGTTGCTTACGCTCTTCTCGTAGTCAGCGAGGGTTGACGTCTGCTCACGTAGCGTCCTCACTCCTGCCGCCTTTGCTCGGGTGAGAAACCGTTGCGCGTGCACGGTCACATCAGTGAGCGGCTCAACCGTGAACGCCTGGTGGTCGATTTTGCAGAGCCCCGTATCGCCTCTCCCAAGACGCTCGACGTGGGCGTAGTCAACGGGAAGGCGGGCTACCTTGACTCGTTTGAGTACCTCAGGCGTTCCTGAGACGCTCTCCTCCGCCAACCCAAACAGCCGATTGGCTTCGTCCAGGACGGCGCGGTCAAGAAACGTCGCTGCCTTGGGCCTCGTGAAGCATCGCAGGTGGATCTTCTCAGCTTGAACCTTGTCGTGCAACAGATCGATATACGCACGAATATGTCCAGCCGCGTTGCCGTAGACCACGTCGAGGAACTCGTTGATCGCCACATTCTCATCGTAGCCGGCGTCCCATAGGAAACGAGCCATCATGTAGGCTCCCAACTCGGACATCTCACCGGCCAGGGTCAGCTTCGTATCCTGCTCGTAGACTCCTTTCACATTGTGAGCCAGGAAGAACTGAATATCGTCATTGAGGGCACGCAGTGCAGGATGCGGCAGGAAGTAGTTCCGGAAGTTGGTCGTGTAGTTCCAGATCCAGAGGTTGTCGCAGATGGCGGCCCAACCGCGGATATCATCACAGAAACTGACGTTGGCCTTGAAGTCGCAGTCGGTAAACGGGTGGGAAAAACAGCACTCGATGCTGCAGAGCCTGATCGTTACATTTGACACGGGACGGATCGTTTTGGGCGGCTTCCGACTCCATTGGTAGGCCAACGTGGTCACCCGCTTCCCTGGGAATTCACCACGGACCGCATCGGCGACGGAGTTGACCAACTGCAGCACCGGCCCCATCTGCGACTCCTCACGCGCCGCCAGTTCCTGGCAGGAAGAACACTGGCAGTGATTCCCCCAGTCGTTCTGTGAAACCGAGAAATAGGTCGCAGACGGGTTCTCTCGCATACGCTTGCGGATCCCCTCAGTGACAAGGCGAACCACCTCCTTGTTGGTACAACAGAGCTGTGTTCGTGCACGCAGGCGTTTGCCGTCGACCTGGGCAAAATACTCCGGGTGCGCGTCAAAATAGGTCTCAGCCGGCACCAGTTTCTCGAACGTGTGTGCCCAACCACAAAACGTCACGCTCCCACCATGTTCAGGACCGAGCTTCGGCCCGACGTTCACCCGGTTCCGCGTGCACCACTCGGCATCATAGCAGTCGCGCACGGCAGGCCATCGATACTCCAGCGCCGGGACAACTCTCTCGCTCAACTCGGGAAGCCGTAACGTCGGCTGACGTGGAATACGGCTGACGGTGGGCGTGAACCAACGACATCCAAGGTGGTCGGTGAGTAGACCATAGACCCCATACATCACACCACGGACATCGCTTCCCGCCACCACCAGCGTCCCCTCAATTGTCTTGAGTACGTACCCTTCTGGACCGAGCGCGGGGATGTCGATGGTGACACCACGAGCCGCAAGACGCCTTGGTGCCCCAAGCACAATTTCATGCTCCCGTATCGGTGCTTTCTCCGTCACGATCCGGTAAACGGCTCCCGTTATCTGACCAAGGAATGCCTGCAACTCAGATGCGGCGCGAACGACCGACGGCGACGGTTCCAGCGGAGTCACGATCACGTAATCCGTCCGGCCATCCTCAGAAAGTGTGAGCCGCGCCGAGACAACAGCAACGGGAGTCAACATCAATACGAGAAACAGGGCACTCTGCAGTAATCGCATCAGGGTTCTCCAATCGAGCGTTTCGTCGGGCCACTGAGCCCAAAGCATACTCGCCTACCGCGCCCGTGGCAACTCAGGCGTCGCCACCATCTGCCCACAACAGGCCGGGCAGGAAGTCGCCCCGATTCCTGACCAAAGAGCCTTGACAGCAATCTCACGCCACACCATATTTCCTCATTCGCTGACATTTCTCGTCAGCACTGATGACGCACAAGTCAGTGAGCACCCAGACTGAAGGGACGCAGACCATGCCGGGAAACGACCTCGTCCAATCCCTGGCCCGCGGACTTGATTTGGTCCGGCTCCTAGCCGAGTCCGAACGTGGGCTCCGACTTCCCGAAATCGTCTCCGCTACCGGTCTGAAACGGCCCACGCTGCACAATCTTCTCAAGACGTTGTGCAGCCGTGGATTCGTGTGCAAGACAGGCCCCGTCTACCAGGTCGGCCCAGCCATGCACACACTTGTGGCGGAGGACAGCTCCAGTGCCTACATGCGACAGGCTGAAGAAGCGGTACGCGCTCTGAGTCTGCGCCTCCCGGATGCCATCGTGAGCTTTGCTCAACCAATGGGTGGGGAAGTAGTTGTCCGCTTCCGAAAGTTCCCGGAACGCCTCCTTGTGGAGCACAACAGCGGGGCTGTCATGGCCCCCTACCAAACGGCTTCCGGACTCGCCTGTCTGGCGTTCTCCGGCCCTGAAACCCGCCATAGCATCGATATGCGGCACCCGTTCACACTGTCGGGGCTGGGCGTGTGGGAAAACGAGAAGCAGTTGGAGGACTTTCTCGGCGAGACCCGTTCCCGAGGCTGGGTCCTGCCTCCCTTCTCAAAGGACTCCCGATTCCGGGTTGCGGCCGTCCCCAGCTTCTCAGCGGACGGGAAACTCCGTGGAGTTCTCGGAGCCGCATGGCACAGCGATCCCAAGCAAAAGGACGACAAGACAGAAGACATCCTCGCCACGCTGCAGGAGATCACAGCCTGCCAGTTGTCCGAGGCCGGGCCGGAACAGTGAGTGGTGATTGGTGATTCCCAGTGTGCAGTCAGCCGTGCCCTTGCCGGCAAACTAGGAGACTTCCAGAGATGACGGCGTTCGACGAGTTCCGAGAACACGCGGGGTATGATCTTGTCGGTGTTCCGCCGATGAGCTGCTTCGACGGACTTCCCCCTGGGGAGCACCCACTGAGTATCTTCCCGGATGGCAAATCTGTCATCGTGGTAGGAGCCCACATCCGACGAGGCGAGTTCCGTTCCATGGAGGAAGGTTCCCTCTGGAAAACACCCGGCCGGTGGCTCACCAGCTTTGAAGGGATCGTTCGCTACATCGAGAGCGAGGGGTATGAATGCGTTCCATATGCCCCTCTCGATGCCCCGAAAATGCCGAAACGTCCCGTACGCGATGGGCTCTGCGCACCAAACGCCGTCCGCCTCTCCGTCGAGTATGCCGCCGTCGCGGCCGGTCTCGGCGACATCGGTTACCACGGCATGTTCATGAGCGAGAAGTACGGCACCCGCCAGATGCTCGGACTGCTTGTAACTGACATGCCCATCTCCCCCAGCCTCATGTCCGCCGCAAGCGTCTGCGACAAGTGCATGGCATGCGTCGATGCTTGTCCGTTGAACGCCATCTCGGACACGGCATCCGCGCAACTGGGCTGCAATGGGCACACCATGCAGATCGGGGCCATCAATGGCAATGCGTGTCGAGCCTGTCCGAATGGCGTATCCGGCGACTCGAAGTACTTCGCCGGCGCCGATGAACTCCACTTCGAGATCGTGAACAACCAAGTGGCGGGCGATGCGAAAAGCACATTCGCCCGGGGGGGGCTCCCCAACCGTCTTGCGGCAGCCTGCGGCCGCGCCTGCATCGCGCACTTCGAAGAAACCCATGATACCGGCTACAAAATTCCGTTCAGGGTAAGAGAGCCCTGGGGGTTCAGGCCTGATGAAAAGAGGGGGTGGTAATCATGTTGACATCCCAGATGGTCAAAGATCGCGCGATTAAAGGTGGAGCAGATCTCTGCGGGATCGCCAATATCGACAGGTTCAAGGACGGGCCGCCGGAAACGCATCCCAGCTCCCTCTTTCCGGAAGCCAAATCTGTCATCGTCTATGCGAGTCGCATCCTCAAGGGAAGCTACAAAGGCATCCAGGAAGGCACGGAGTGGTCGACCTACTGGATCTACGGCTACGGCAGCGGCATCTACAGTGCCCTGGGCGGAGCCACGGGAGCCATCGCGGCTCTTCTGGAGGAGCACGGCCATGAAGCGGTTGCCTCTCCCGGAGGCCACACACTGCTCGATGAAGCCCCTCCCGCTCGCGAGCCGCTTGCGGCCGACAAACAGCCGCCCTGCATCATGCTGCACATGCGCGTCGCTGCTGCCTTTGCCGGCCTCGGCGAACCTGGCTGGTCCAAGGTCTTCCTGACTCCCGAATTCGGTCCACGCCAGCGATTCGACATACTCCTGACCGATGCCGAACTCGAACCCGATCCGCTTCTCGACGAACATGTCTGTGACAAGTGCATGGCTTGCGTCCGGAAATGCCCAGGCAGTGCATTGGGTGGAGAACGGGAAGCCGTTGAGGTTGAAGGTAGAGAGTTCGAGTGGGGCCGGGTTGACTGCGGCAAGTGCAAGGTCACACACTGGGGGCTCAACCCCAAGGCGTCGCCCTTCGTGAAGAAGGACCTGCCAGGCATGCAGATGGACGTCGAGAAAGTCACCTACGACTGGTACGAAGCATACCGCCTGGGCTTCGCCCTGGCCGAACGTATCGACTACGTCAACCTGGTCGCGCAAGGAACTGCGGAGCACGGACAGGGCGGACGCCCGGGATCCGTCTGCGGAGCGGTCGGCTGTGTCCAGGCCTGCAATACCCACCTGGAAGCCCGCGGGAAACTCACCGGCGGGGTGAAAGGAGACGTCGAGTAATGGACATCACACGAGACACACTCAAGACGTGGACGGATTCCCTCGGCCTCGACCTGGTGGGCGTTGCCTCCCTGGACGGCTACCGCGATGTCGACCCGCAATGGAATCCCCTGAGCATTCTGCCCAAGGCAAAGTCCGTCATTGTTTTTGGCAAGTCCATTCCGCGGAGCTACTTCCGCGGAATCGAGGAAGGCACGCTCTGGATGCGCGTCAATCGCTATCTCCCACCTCGTCCCGCCTACTACCTGTGCCGAATTTTCGAGGACAACGGTTTCCTGGCCGTGCCTTGCAGCCCGCTCGCCCAGGACCGTTGGCCGGATGGCGTCGTCACGAAGGAAGGCAAGCCTGCTCCCAACGTGATGCCTGACATCAACCTGGCCGGTCAACTGGCCGGACTTGGTGAGATCGGCTACAACGGGACCTTCCTTACTCCCGAATTCGGTGCTCGTCAGAGCCTTGGCATGTGCTTCACGGAAGCCGAGATCGAGCCCAATACACCGTTTCAGGCCGGCCAACTGTGCGACCGCGCGAACTGCCTGGCCTGCGTCGAGGGATGTCCGGCCGCTGCGCTCTCCGCAGACGGGGCCACCCGCAAGGTCGGGGACCAGACAACCACAGTCGGGACGTACAGCGAAGAGAAGTGTACCTTCTGCGTGAATGGCGCTTTCCCGGATACATCATGCGCAACTGCTCCCCCGAACAAGCTGGCGGCAGCCTGCACGCGTGCCTGCATCGCCTGCCTGGAAGATGGTGGGAAGATCAAGACCGGATACAAGTCGAAGTTCCGACGCCGGGAAGCCTGGGGATTCGATACGTTCGAATAGTCTCACCACACTGCACTCCTCTAACCGTACCTATGGAGCCGGATGAATGAGTGATACGCACACTGCAGGAGCCGTCCCCGAGCGAGAAACCATCGATACACAGGATATGTGGGACGTCCAGGCCCTCTACCCAACAGATGCTCTCTGGGAAAGCGACATCGAGGCACTTGAGACACTCATGGCGCCCCTCGAGGCCATGCAGGGAACGTTGACAACGGCCGAAAATGTCGCCCGATTTCTATCCGCTCAGACCGAACTGGACCGCTTGGCCGAACGTGTCTATGTATACGCTCATCTGCGAGCTGATGAGAACACGGCCAACACAGAGAACCAAGCCCGCGAGGGACGCATCCGCCAACTCTACGCCGACCTGTCCAGCCGCCTGGCCTGGGCCCGGCCGGAACTGCTCCAGAATCCGGAACAGACGCTCGAAGCGTGGTTGAGTGAGCCATGCCTCGAAGGGCACCGCTACGCCCTCAAGCAACTCATCCGCCACAAGCCACACACGCTGTCAGCCCCTGAGGAGCGCCTGCTCGCCGGGGCATCGCCAATCTTCGCCGCACCCGGGGAAGTCTTTAAGCTGCTCACGAATGCGGACATGACATTTCCTGAGATCACCGACGCAGATGGCAATCAGCAGGAGATGTCTCAGGGGCGTTTCGTGCGCTTCCTGCAAGACCGCGACCGTGCCGTGCGCCGTGAGGCGTTCGGGGCCATGTACGACACCTTCGGCCAGGTTCGCAATGCCGTCGCAGCAACCCTCCGCAACCACGTCAAGATGCACACATTCGTGGCCAGGACGCGTCACCACGAATCCGCTCTGCACGCTGCGCTGAGTTCAGACAACATCCCAACTGATGTGTACAACTCTCTCATCGCGGCCACCCACGAAGCGCTCCCCGCTTTCCACCGCTACGTCGATCTGCGACGCCGGGCTCTTGCCCTGGATCACGTCGATATGTATGACATGTACGTGCCCATTGTCCCCGAAGTGGATATGCATGTGCCCTTCGAGGAAGCCGCTCAGTGGGCCATCGCCGCCTGCGCTCCCCTGGGCGACGACTACGTGAAGGTGCTGCGCAGCGCCTTTGAGCAGCGTTGGATTGACAAATTTGAGTGCCGGGGGAAACGCTCCGGCGCCTACTCAAGCGGCTGTTACGACAGCCTGCCCTATATCCTATTGAACTACCAGGGAACACTCAATGACGTATTCACCCTGGCCCATGAACTGGGGCACTCCATGCATAGCTGGCTGGCAAACCACACCCAGCCGCCTCAAACGGCAGGCTACCCCATCTTCATCGCCGAGATCGCGTCCACGGCCAACGAGGGTCTGCTCCTTCACTACCTGCTGGAAGAACATGCCGGCGACGAACGTCTCAGGGCTTACCTGATCAATCACTTCTGCAATGGTTTCCGGGGCACAGTCTACCGACAGACGATGTTCGCGGAATTTGAGAAGGTGATCCACGAAATGGATGCGGAGGGAAAGCCGGTGACCCCGGACACGCTGTCCGACGTGTACGCGAAACTGAACGCCGACTTCCATGGAGAGGCAGTCCAGGCCGATGCACGGATTGGCCTCGAATGGGCCCGAATCCCACACTTTTACTACAACTTCTACGTCTACAAATACGCCACCAGCCTGTGCGCATCACAGATCTTCGTTCAACGCCTGCTCGCGGACGCAACGACTGCCGACTCCTACCTGGATCTGCTCCGGGCCGGTGGTTCAGCAGACCCACTCGATCTTGTCAGCAAAGCCGGGGTCGAGCTCTTGTCGCGCCGCACATTCGAACAGGCGTTCACGACCTTCGCCCAGCGGGTGGAAGAACTGCAGGACCTGCTACCCTGATCCTGGCTGCACGTCCTCCTCGCTCGCCTCGTCATCCATTGCAGCCAGGATACGGTTCGCCTCATCAGGGTAGAGCTCCTTCACGCAATCGGGACAGATGCCGTGAGTGAATTCCGCCTCGACGTGCTCACGCACGTAGATGTCCAGCTGTTCCCAGTATCCCTCGTCGTCTCTGATTCGCTTGCACTGCGAGCATATGGGGACAATCCCCCGTAATGTCTTGATCTGTGCGAGCGCGTCCTGCAGAGCCTCAATCGTCTGATCGCGCTCCACTTCGGCCCGGTCGCGTTCCCGTTCATGGCGTTGCAGGCTGGCTCCGGTCAAACCGATGCCGACGAGACCGAAAAGCCACAGGAGGCAATGGCCGACCCCGAGCACAACTCTGTTTCGCTGCCCAATTGCCACATAAGGCTCCATCGGGATCGATACGCTGATTCCGCCACGAACATCGCCTTCCCTGTAGCCTTGTTGAGCATGGCACTTCAAGCAGCCCTTCTCCGTTCGCAAAGGTCGCATCAGGCGAAGGTGCTCCTCTCTGCCGACCGTCTCGATGGAGCTGAACTCCTTTTCACCAACGTTGAACCTCTCAAGTGCCTGCCTCTCCCAAACATCCGGCGCGTTGGCCGGTCGAATGGGTTTGAGGCTCGTGATATGCCCACGTACCCCCTCGGCCGCCATGCCCAGTTCGTGAACCTGGCGGGTCATGTACGCAGGATTCACCAGGGTCAGGACCCGCCCGGAAGGGGTCGTCACCTCGCGCTCATCTACCTGCTTCAGGAAAGGGTTCGGAGGGTTGGAGTCGGTCACAGGGACGTATACGCCTCCATGGCCAGCATTCCAGCGGCGATAGATGACGTCCTTGGTGAACTGTGCCCTCGCAGACACCCGCGCAGCATGGCTCGTCGCTTCGCGGTCCCGCAGACAGCTCCAGCTGAATGCCCCCACGACAGCCAACGTCCAGGCAAGCCCCAGGACAACGCCGTAACGCCTCGGTCCCAACGATTGTCTCCGGTCACTGCTCACAACGGTGTCACTCCAATCGACCAAAGCACTGACAATGCAAAAAAGTGGGGAGTCACCTGTGACTGGGGGAGTCTTGCCGAGGAAGAAACACCAGCCTCGGAGACGCACGCGCCCCGACGGTAACACCGCGAAGTGGACCGGCCATGGCTCTCAGTGGCACGTGCTCCACAGCATACATGGTAGCACAAAATGGTCGGCTTGGTGAGTGGTCACTGGAAAAATGTTGTCCCGGACGCCGAAGCGGGTCGGCTCAGGGCCGTCCAGTTCCCCGTACGATGCCCTTCCCGTCAAGGCACCGGCCAGAGGAAAACGCCTTGTGCCCAGAAGGCCTGCAATTGCTCCACGCTCTGGACACATTTCCTTTCGACCGACTCAACCGTATTGAAGGCATTGTGAGGAGTACAGATAACGTTCGGGAACTGGGCCAGTGCATGAACTGCCCGCGCCGATGGAGAAGGGCTCTCCTCGCCGGTACGCAAGGCAACCGCCAGCTCGGGCTCATCGTTGTAGACGTCCATCCCAATCCCGCCAAGCCGTCCTTCTTTGATCAGCCGCAGCAGGTCGGCCGGCACGCACAGTTCCCCTCTGGCAATGTTCACCAGTATGGTGCCCGGGCGAGCCGTCTTCAGGCGCTCAAGATCAAAGAAACCGCGATTCTCAGCCGTCAAGTTCATCGCGCATACGATCACATCAGCCCGCTGGATCGCTTCTTCAGCCAGGACATATTGCACGGCCGGATGCCGCTGGACCACATCGACGCCAACGACACGCATCCCCAGCCCTTCCCCAATGCGGACCACTTCGCGGCCAATATTGCCCACCCCGAATACGGCGAGCTTCCGTCCCTCAATCTCCCGCCCAGTAAGCCCGTCGCGATGGAACGTCCGAAATTGGGCAACCTGGGTCGGCAGCCGCCGCAACAGGGCACTCCACAGCAGCATTGCCTGTTCGGCAACGGCACGGGCACAGTACAGCGGGAGGTAGCCACACGCCGCGCCCGTGCCAGTCGCCGCACGGTAAGCAGCCACGTGGTCGTGCCCTGTGCTGCGAGTCAGGATGCCGGCCACTTTCCCGGCCCAGACTTCCGGTATGACGGATTGCGTCCGGATGCTGATTACATCCGCGGGCGGAAGCGATGCCCCGTGCTCCTGGATCGTCAACGCCGTAAACTCGGAGGGAACGTCGTGGGGAAGGTGTTTCCGGAGCTCCTCCGCTTCTTCCTGGAACGCTTCGTAGAACATTACATGGGGGCGGGTGTCCATCAGATATGGTCATTCCTTTTCGGGGTGCTTGTCGTGATCGAGGTTCAGGACAGCGTGCTGGAAAATGGGCGGGAGATCGGGACCGCCAGCCTACTGAACCCACACCGTGCTATAATACCCCATGACAGGCCATTGACGCGGCCTTGTTTGCTCAACCGTTCACCATATAGGCGACCGTTCGGAGTTTCTCCCATGCCCACCATCATCTCCTGGAATGTCAACGGTATTCGTGCCGCCACCAGACATGGCTTTCTCGACTGGCTTGCCGATGCCCAGCCCGACATCCTCTGTGTTCAGGAGACGAAGGCCCACAAGGAACAGCTCGGGGAGGACACACTCGCCCCGCCGGGCTATGGATCCATCTGGACGTCTGCTGAACGCAAGGGATACAGCGGTGTCGCAGCCTATGTCAAAGCCGCTCCGCAGGGCGTTGAAGTCCTGGGGGACGACACCTTTGACGTCGAGGGGCGAGTTCAGATCCTGCATTACGCCACCTTCAGCGTGGTCAATGCCTACTTTCCGAACAGCCAGGCGGAAGGCGCACGAATCGACTACAAATTGGCCTTCTGCGCGGCCCTTCTCAAGCGCTGCGACGGCCTTCGTGCCGAAGGTCGAAACGTGGTCATTTGTGGGGACTACAACATCGCCCACAAGCCGATTGACCTGAAGAACCCGAGAACCAACGAGAAGAACCCCGGCTATCTGCCCGGCGAACGGGCCTGGATGGAGACCTTCGTGGAAGCCGGATATGTGGATACCTTCCGAATGTTCAACCAGGAACCGGGGCAGTACACCTGGTGGAGCTACCGATTCAAAGCGCGTGAGAAGAACGTCGGTTGGCGGATTGACTACCACTGTGTCAACGAGGAAATGAGCGATCGCGTCCAGGAAGCGTCTATCCTCAGCGACGTCATGGGATCCGACCACTGCCCCGTCCTCTTGCGATTCAAGGACTGACTGGACTCAAACAGGAGAGCGGAACGATGCGCCTCTACATCATGACGGACTTGGAGGGTGTGGCAGGAGTCCGGGATTTCGCAGAATGGACCGGGCCGGACAAGCGATACTACGACCTTGCCCGGGAATTGCTGACCGAGGAACTCAATGCTGCCATAGACGGCTTCTTTGCTGGCGGAGTTGACTCCATCCTGGTAGCTGACGGGCATGGCCCCGGAGCTCTGGACATCACCCGCCTCGATCCCCGCGTGGAAATGCTGCGAGGCTGGGGCTCCGGATGGCCGCTGGGCCTGGAGGATGGCTCGTTCGACGCGATCGCCTGGGTTGGGCAACATGCCAAGTCCCGAACGCCGTTCTCAAACATGGCCCACACCCAGGGCTGTCGGTATCTTGAGCTCTCCATCAACGGCACAGCGATCGGTGAGTTCGGTCAGCTGGCCATGTGCGCCACCGAACTGGGAATCCGAGCAATCTTCGCGGCCGGTGAAGAAGCCTTTGCGGCCGAAGCGGAAGCCTTGGTCCCCGGGGTCACCACGGTCGTGGGAAAACGAGGCACCAAGCCCGGGCGCGGTGACGAATGCTCGGAGGCCCAGTACCGGGCCCGCAACGGCGGAGCTATTCACCGTCACCCGCTCGTCGTGAGAGAAGCCCTGCGTGCCGGTGCCAAGTCAGCGGCCGAACGGGCCTCTGATGGCCCTTCCGGATATGTTGATCTTACCCCTCCGTACCATTGCACGGTCGTCTACCGTGAGACGGATTGCGCACCCCGACAGTTCGGGACGAGAATGCATCCCGACAGCATAAGTAAGTTGATGAACATGCCGGTCAATCTGCAACCGGTGCGCGACGATGCTCATCTGGCGGAACTCCTGGTCGATTGACAACGGTAGATGCGCTGCCGAGCCTTTGCGTTCAGAGGGCTGCGAACTACGTTACCAATTGGGTCTGAACAGATGCTATATGGACGAGGCTGCCTAAGGCAGAACCGGAGGAGATGAGGTCGTCCCCCCCCAATCCCTGCGGCATTCACCCTCGAAGTAACTGACTGAAGCACGGACACGTCCCCGTTAATGCTCATCAAGTTCCATTGCCCGGTCTGTGACGCGAAACTCTCTGCCGAAACGAACGAGGCGAGCGAGGGGACCGACTGCCCTGCCTGCGGGGCCCCCATCCAGGTCCCGACTGTCACTGTTGGCCCCGGCGTCGTGGTCGATGGCTTCCAGATTGAGAAGTGCATTGGCCACGGGGGAATGGGCGACGTTTTCCTCGCAACCCAGCTCTCCATGAACCGCCAGGTGGCATTCAAGGTCCTCTCCCCAACCTTTGCTTCCAATCCGGAGTTGGTCGGCCGCTTCAACAACGAGATGCGGATCCTCGCCAATCTCAACCACCCCAACATTGTCACAGCACTGAAGGCGGGGAACGACCAGGGCGTCCATTACCTGGCCATGCTGTATGTCGATGGCGAGGCCACGGACGCGTTAGTGGACATGCGTGGTCCGTTCAGTGAACAGGAGGCGCTACGGGTTGCAGGCGAGATTGCTCAGGCCCTGTCCTATGCCTGGGAGAACGTCGGGGTCATGCACCGTGACATCAAACCCGGCAACATCATGATCGATCGGGACAACCATGTTTGGCTCATGGATCTCGGTATCGCCAAGAGCATTGAAGCGACGCATACGTTCACCCTCCCCGGCCGAACCCTCGGGTCGCCACATTACATGAGCCCCGAACAGGCCACCTCAGCGGCTGATGTGGACTTCCGCACCGACATCTACTCCCTCGGCGCCACCCTCTTTCACCTAGTCACCGGAGCGCCTCCCTACAACGGCGCCAGTATCAACGAGATCATCGCCCATCAACTGCACTCGCCACTCCCTTCGGTGTGTGAGCGCAACCCCAGCCTCTCGCGCTCGTTCGAGCGCCTCATGGAAGTGCTGATGGCCAAGGACCTCGAAGAACGACCGCGCACATGGCAGCAGGCGCTGGTCGACATCCGCCAAGTCAAGAAGGGACTTGTCCCAGTCACACCACGCCCAAAGTCAACCAAAGCAAAGCGGCTCGCTGCTGTGACGGACACCGCGTCTGAATTGCTCAAGAAGACCATTATTGGTGACGGGAGCATCCGCGCGCAGAGGAAGCGAACAAAGGCGCTCTGGGGCTCCCTTGCCGCCACATTGGCAATCGGGGCTCTGGGTTTCGGTGTCTTCATCAGCCGGAATCGCCCGACGCCGCCAACGCCCCCAACTCCCTCACCGGCCCCGGCGGAACAGACAACAATCATCGGAGCAGCTCCGTCACCAACCTTGCCCGAGACAAGCATCCAGGCTGCGTCGCCCAAGACGCCCGAGACGCCCACGCCGACGACCTCAGCCCAGGCTGAGCCCCCTCCGCAGGACCTTCTGGGGCGCATCCGGAAGGCGATCGCAGCGGTCTCCGCAGCCCTTCCCGCCGGGACCGAACTGAAGTCCAAATGGCAAGTGACCGATGACGGTGTCGAACTGGATCTCTCCGGGAATGCCGACTTCTCTGACCTGACTCCTTTGGCCACTTTGCCACTGACCCAACTGGCCGTCCGGAACACAGCTGTCTACAGCCTGGATCCTTTGGCAGGGATGCCGTTACGTGGCCTCGATGCCACGGGGACCACCATCTCCAATCTGGATCCCTTGGTGGGGGCTCCGATCACGTCCCTGCGCCTGGCCAACACCCCCATCGCTGACCTGGCATTCGTACGCTTCTTCCCCCTGCAGGAATTGACGCTCCACAGCTGCTCAAACGTGAAGGACGTGGCGCCCCTGGGACAGTGCCGGAAACTGGAACGCCTCACCGTTCCCGAAGGCGCCGAAGGCATCTCTCTGCTGCGCGAGATCCCGGGGCTGACACACCTGAACACGGAATGGGACAGCTGGACCACAACGGCATCCGCCTTCTGGGCGAGCCGGGCTGCGCCACCGACTCCCGCCCCTGTCCCAACGATCACACCCACCACGGACCTGCAGGTCGATCCTTCGACAGAACCTGACGTTCCGGTCGAAGAGGCCCCACCTGAGGAAGAGGCCCCGCAGGAGGAACAGGACAGCATCGAGCCGGATTTGCAGGCTGCCGCCCGCGAACTGCAGACCGAGCTCTGCAATCGATTGGCTCGGGACCTCCTTTCAGGGAAGCCGTCCAGGGCATGGAAACGCCTCAAGAAGGCCCGCCAGGACCGTGCGATGCTCCCCGTTTCCAGACAGATAGAAGACCTGGTGCTCTGGTTGGCCGGCACACTCCGTGCTCGCGAACAGATACGGAGTTCCTTCCGGGCTGACATCGGACGCGACCTCCAGGTCGGCTTCGCCAAGGGCCGTAAACAGATGCGGATTCGGGACGTCGGAGAAGATGGCATTCGGGCGCTGGCATTTGTGCGAACAAAGGGAGGCCATGGCTACGTTGGCAGAACGTTCCGGGTGGATGAGTTGAGCGTTGCGGAACGGCGAAAACGACTTCTGCGCAGCAAGGCGAGCCATAGCGCCATCGCGTTGGGCCTGCTGGCCCTCAAGGCCGATGACAGGACAGCCGCAGCCCGCTATTTCGCTACCGGAGGCGATCTGGGCCGTGCACTGGCTGCAGTCGCAACCCCCAAGGTCGCCCCGCAAGACGTCCCCAAACAGCAAAACGACCTGCAAGATTGACCGACATGAGTAGCCGGCCCAGCAGCCCGGCACGCAAAGCGTAAGGGAAAAGCAAGCAATGAAACAGAGAGTCGTGGCGTTCGGCGAAGTGATGGGACGACTGAATCCCAGCGGTTTCAACCGTATCACCCAAGTGCTCCCGGGCACGATCCAGTTCACCTTCGGCGGGGGAGAAGCCAATGTCTCGGTTTCCCTCGCGAACTTGGGGCTCGATGCGGCCTACGTCACTGCTTTGCCCAAACACGCAGCTGCCGATGCCTGCGTTATGAACCTCCGGGCAATGGGAGTGGACACGTCCGCTATCGTCCGTACCGATGACGGACGCCTTGGCCTCTATTTCGTCGAGACCGGGGCAAACCAGCGCCCCAGCAACGTGATCTACGACCGAGCCGGCTCCTCCGTGAGCATCACGCCGTCAAGTGCCTACGACTGGCCCGGGATTTTCACCGGTGCCACGTGGTTCCACATCACCGGCATCACTCCCGCGATCAGCGAGAGCACCGCTGTTGCAGCTCTCGACTCCGTGAAGGCCGCGAAGGCGGCCGGCCTCACCGTGTCCTGTGACCTCAATTACCGCAAGAAGCTCTGGAAGTGGCGCCCGGGAACAGACCAGCGCGATTTGGCAGAAGAGGTCATGCGGCAGCTCGTTCCATACGTCGATGTCGTTGTCGGCAATGAAGAAGATGCCGAAAAGGTCCTGAGCATCAAGGCCAAGGGTACGGATGTCGACTCCGGGCAACTGAACGTCGACGCTTACCAGGATGTGGCCAAGCAGATCGTGGCCCAGTTCCCCAATGTCAGCAAGGTTGCCATCACCCTGCGCGAGAGTCTGTCGGCAACCCACAACAATTGGGGAGCCATGCTCTACGTTGCCGCCGATGACGCAGCGCACTTCGCCCCCCTTGATGCATCCGGCATCTACACGCCGTACGAGATCCGCAGCATCGTGGACCGCGTAGGTGGAGGCGATTCCTTCTGCGCCGGTCTCATCTTTGCGTTGTTGACTCCCGAACTCAGCGCCCCGGCCGACGCCATCCGGTTTGCCGTGGCGGCGTCATGCCTGAAGCACTCGATCACCGGTGACTTCAACCACATCACGCGCCCCGAAGTCGACGCGCTGATGGGGGGAGCCGTATCCGGCCGGGTCAACCGCTGACGCCTACCTCCCTGAGCAACCGCCAAACGGGTACAGCGACCATGCACATGGCATTCGACCGCGTGTCAAAACGCTTCGGCGATGTCGAAGCGTTGCGCAATATTACGTTTGAGATCGACTCAGGAGAACTGTTCTTCCTGCTGGGGCCTTCCGGGTGCGGAAAAACCACCCTCCTCCGTGCAATTGCCGGACTCGAAGCGATCGATTCAGGACACATCCTCTTCGACTCCAAAGACGTCTCAAAACTCCCGTCACACCGCCGGAATACGGCCATGGTCTTCCAGGGATATGCTCTTTGGCCACACATGACGGTCGAGCAGAACGTCGCCTTCGGACTTGACGTGCGTGGGCTCTCCAAATCGGAGCGGAACGCCCGGGTTCAAGAAGCACTCGAGCAAGTCCAGATCGCCGACCTGTCCGGCCGGAAGCCCAATGAGCTTTCCGGTGGTCAACAGCAGCGCGTGGCGTTAGCGCGGACGCTCGTCGTGAAGCCGTCCTGCGTGCTGTTGGACGAGCCCCTGGCCAATCTGGATGCCAAGCTTCGTCGAGACATGCGTATGGAGATCCGCTCAATCTGCAAGGATGCCGGTCTGACCGCGGTGTATGTCACCCACGACCGCCAGGAGGCGTTGAGTATGGCGGACCGCCTCGCCGTGCTGGACCGTGGCGAAGTGCTTCAAATTGGGTCCCCACGAGACGTCTACAGCCGCCCCGGAAGCCGTTTCGTTGCCAGCTTCATTGGCGAAGCCAACTTCCTCCCGGGCACCATCCACGACAGCGTTGGGGACGACACGATGGTCCACACGGCCGCAGGCCTGCTGCGCGCCGGCGTCATCCCTTCCAACAGCGTCCCTGGTGCTGCCGTCACCGTCTGCCTCCGGCCGGAAGTGCTTCAGATTCTCCCGACCGAATCCCCCGAGGCGGCCGACAATGCGTTCCAGGTCCACCTCGAGAGATCCACCTATCTCGGAGAGCTCGCGGAGCATGAAGTAAGTGTCGGTGATGCCCTCAAGCTGCGCGTCTTCGAACTCAATCCCAAACGCGATCTTGCCGCAGGTGCTGTGCTCACCCTCAAGGCAGCTCCCGAGGATGTTGTCGTGCTGGCGGGCTGATACCGGATGCAGGTGGGGGAAGTCACAAGGTGTCCTCGCCGCTCCGGCCCGGTATAGTAGAGCTACGGCGGCAGGAGGGAAATCCGGACGTCAGAGTCGGTCCGGCCACCGCGCGTGAGCAGACGGTGACGGGAGTTCGACTCGGGAGCAACAACGTGCGGCTCTCGGGAAGACGATCGTGCTCAGGGCCAACCTGAGCAAGCGGCGGAAGCAGAGCGCGGCGAGACTTGGGCGGAAGCCGCTTCCGTCCAAGTGGATAAGGCGGGCAGAGCCGGTGTGCGCGGATCATCCAGGCCAGGCGCGAAGAGGGAACCGAGTGAGAGGGAAGCAAACCAAGTCATACCTTTCCCATGGATGGGGCCTCCTCGCCATTCTCTTGCCCCTCCTCACCTGGGCCGAGGCGGCTCCTGATATCACACTTGGGCTCGAGAACTCCTCCCGAACGTTCTTCGGGGGCCGACACACCGCTCTAAACGTGGTCGTAACGGCTGAGGAAGAGGCAGATGGCGTTCTCACGTGGGAGTTGGCGATAGGGCAACGAACGATCCGGCGCGGCGAAAAACGTGTTGTAGCCACACGGGCAACCCCGGCCGTAGTGGAACTGACCATGCCGTTCCCCCCCGTCAAGCCCGGTGTGGTGATATCCCCGGAACTGCGCCTGTCCCTACGCCGTGAGGGCCGGACTGGCCCCGCTGTGGATAGCGTAGAAACCCTCCGCCTCTTCCCCGAAAATCCGTTTGCTGATCGCCGCGAAGGGCTGGAGAAGAACCGCCTTGCTCTCTTCGACCCGACCGGGAAGACAGAGCAGATCCTCCGTGACAGCGATGTTCCCTACGAGTATGTCCGGACGCCACTGGTCCTGGAAAGCGACGACAAGCCTAGAACACTGATTGTGGGCAGTGGCCTCTCATTCGACGATTACCCGGAATTGATGACAACTCTCGTAAGACTGGCGGCGCTGGGCCACGCTGTCCTGTGCCTGAGACCGGCCGGGCGGTTCACGATGCCTGGGAGCGACGGGAGCGAGGGGGCAAGCCCGCAGGACGTGAGGTTGGCCCAGAGCGGGATCATCTCGGAACTGGACAAGCAACTGGATCTTCCGCCCTGGGATCGGCAGGGCTCCGTAGTCACCACGCGATGTCGATTCGCCGCGGAACGGGCGCTGGTCGTATGTCACGTGGAGGCCGAAGCCGCCGGAGCCGCCGGAGCCGCCGGCTGGCCTTGGGTAAACATGCGCTTCCAGGGCACCGGCCGTCTTCTGGTCAGCGGGCTCCCCATTGTCGAGTCCTGGGAAAGCGGGCCGACACCCCGCTTCCTGTTCCTTCGAATTCTTGAACTGTTGGCAGAGCCAAGGCAAAACAAGGGAGACTGAGAAATGAAGATGGACCGAATCAGGGCGGGACTCGTGGGACTCATTGTCTTGGCTGGGGGAGTGTTCTTCGACGTCCTGGCGCAAGACGTTTATCCGACAGCTATTCTGCCGTTTCAGGAACGCGGCGCGGAAGTGCGTGGACTGGGCCCCAAAGCAAGCGACATCCTCTTTGCCTCTCTCGTGGCCAACCCCGAGCTCTACTTGGTCGACCGTGAAGACCTGGAGAAAACGCTGGGGGAAGCCGAGCTCAATCTCTCCGGAATGGTGGGGCCCGGACAGGCAACCCAAGTTGGGCAGTTGACAGGAGCCAAGATCCTGGTCACCGGTTCGGTCATGCAGGTCGGAAAGAAGCTGTTTGTCGTCGCCAAGATCATCGGAACGGAAACCAGCCGAGTTCTCGGAAAATCGGTCAAGGGAGACGCACGTGATGACTTGGATACATTGGTCGAGCAGCTTGCTGAGGGCGTCTCCGAAACAATCAGCGCCAAGGCAGACCAACTCGTAGCCAAGCCGGTCAAGCAGGAAGATCGCATCGCCGCTCTCCTGAAGAAGCTCGGGAAGAGCAAACGGCCCGTCCTTTACATCAAGGTTGCGGAACGCCACGTCGGGCAAGCCACCATTGATCCGGCAGCTGAAACAGAGATCACCCTCTTCTGCCGTGAAACAGGCTTTGAGGTGCTCGACCCCGAAGCCGGCCGAAGGAAAGATGCGAACGTCGTCATCCAAGGCGAGGGATTCAGCGAGTTCGCCATGCGCCGCGGCAACTTGGTCAGTGTCAAAGCTCGCCTCGAAGTGAAGGCCATTGACCCCAAAACGGATAAGGTCATCGCCACGGACCGGCAGACTGCCGTCGTCGTTGATCTGACCGAACAGATCGCCGGCAAAGCCGCTCTTCAGAAAGCTGCAGCCGAAATCGCTGAACGCCTGCTGCCAAAGATCGTGGAGAAGTGATAGAACGCGACGAATGACATCTCCCACGGCGAGCAACCAGACATCGCTGTGCCGAATATGGCTCAATGAGCAGGGCCCACACACAGCCAGGACACTCAACGCAACGCCAGTCGTTCCCCCGACACTGTGACCCGTGCCTCCCAGGAGTAACCCAAGGCCGCCAATGAGGGAAGGAGTTGGACCTCACATATCCCGCGGCGGGCAACGCCAGAAGTCGTCATCGCTAATCCCGACAGCCGACAGCCTGCGAGCGGCTTCCGTGAAGTCTATCGCGTAACCCGCATCGTGACAGTCCGAGCCGAGGGTCAACTGAACTCCTGCCAATTTGAGCCCTGCGAGGTACTCCGCGTACTGTCGCTTGAACCGTTCGGGATAGCTGCCGCTCAGGAGATTCGCCGAGATGTTCGCCTCGGCCCTGGTATCACTCTCAACCAGGGCTGCGGCAAATTCTGCGTGCATAGTCTGCGGGATACAGCCGAAGTCATCAAACCAGGGCTCGCCTGTGTAACGACCATCGCTGTCCTTCCAGTGTCCCATCCACCACCAAGGGTGGGCCACGATGTCCACGAGCGGGTGCTGGGCCAGGAACATGTTCTGCCGATGATAGTCGCGGATGATCGCCTCGCGCTCGAACGGCACGTACAACGGCCAGTGAGTTCCTGCGACCACGTATTCGACCCCACATGCAGTCAAGTCCTCCCGCGTTACCCCCAGGGCCGGTTCTGCCCATGCAGGGCCGCCCTGACGAATCCCGTAGACAGCTTCTCCGTCGTAAGCGCCCTCAGCGATCCGATCGAGTTCCCACTGCGACACACAACTCAGCTCAACCCCAAAGTGGAACCGGCTCTCCGGCACGGCGCCAAGGTACTCCTCCCGAGAGGACACCAGGTCGGGAAGATTGATTGGGGTGTGCACATGGTCGGTCAAACCGAAGTCCCGGATCCCCTCCTCCGCAGCCCGGCGAACGAGATCGTCTACGGTTATGCACGCTTGATCACACGAATTGCGTGAGTGGATGTGCCAATCACTGGTCAACGTCATGGTGTGCCCTTCCTGCGAGAACTCTGAGACGAGGATTCGGGCAACGTAACCGTGAAACGACGAAAAGCACCGCCGCCACGCTCCATCCAGCACGATTGACGAACTTGCTCCGAGACCTACATTTCCCCAGCCTCTCTGGAAGCTCAGCCCCGGACCGCGGTGAACGCCCCGGGGAGACGACTCAGTCGGATGGGAAAAAGCATGCGTCAGCCGCTTCGTCGAGTCATAGTGCTGGTCGTCCTGATCACCGGGGTTACCAAAGCAGAAGACTGGCCCACCTACCGACACGATAACGGACGGACGGGGGTGACGACCGAACGCCTCACACTACCCCTTAGCCCCCTCTGGACGATCGTTCCCGTTCACAAGCCGGTCCCGTCTTGGCCCACCCCTGGCGCCCGGGAACGTCCCCGCGTGCACTTTGACGATGTCTTCCATGTAGCGATCGTCGACAATACGGTGTTCTTCGGCTCTTCCGCCACCGGTGCGGTCCGTGCCTTTGACGCCATCACAGGGACTAACCTATGGACATTCCTTGCCGGAGGCGCCGTGCGGTTAGCCCCGGCAGTGTGGGAGCGTCGTGTCTACGTCACCTCAGACGACGGACTGATATACTGCCTTTCTGCCCGCGACGGGAAGGTGCTATGGCAACGTCGGGCTAGTGGTTCAGACGAGCAAGTGGTCGGGCACGGCCGTATCATCTCGGCCCATCCCCCGCGCGGTGGCGTGGTTGTGGCGGATGGGACGGCCTACTTCGCCTACGGCATCTTCCCGACAGAAGGGGTGGGGCTTTGCGCAGTCGATGCCGCGACCGGAACACCGGTTTGGTCCAACACGGGATTCGGCCAACGCTATCAACGCATGGCCCATGGAGGAACGGAGGGATTCTGCGGCGTCTCTCCTCAAGGCTACATGCTGGCGTCCGACACCACGCTGTTCGTCTGTTCCGGGCGATCTGTTCCGGCCGCATTCGCCCGAAAAGGCGGGGAACTCCTTTACTGGAAGGGTGCAACGCATCATGAGGGGGGGACATGGGCATTGCTCGCTGGAGAGACGCTCTATTCGGATGCAGATCGACTGCTTCCCCCAAACGCCATTGCTGCGTACTACCAAAATGTCAAGGGACTTCCCCCAGTCGATGGGACGCGCCTCAAGCGTGACAGCCCACGACTGATGGCACGTGACGGCAAGACCGGCGAGGACCTCTTCGTTGCCTTCCCCGGTGATCGCGTTGTGGTCACAGACAAGACCACGTACACCCAGCAGAACGGTGTGATAACGGCCATTGACCGCCAGGCGTATGACGCATTGGGGGCACAGGAAAATGCCCTCGCCAAGAAACTCATGAGTAACTTCTGGAAGAACTACAAACGTTCTCTGGACATACGTGTTCTGGCAGACCGCCGCAAACGGCGCCAGGCCAACGGAGAAGACCTCCCCAAAAACGAGCTGGAAAAACTCGCAGCGGCCAGGGAAGAAGTGGCCCCCGGTTGGACTGAACGCGATGGACTCGAGCAGAGAATGCATGACACGAAAACGGCGATCAGCAAGATCGTCCGCTGGCGCTGCACGACAGAACTGACCGAAGAGATCATCGTCGCAGGAGACACTGTCTTCGTGGGTGGTGCCAACCAGGTAGGCGCAATTCGAGCGACGGATGGTCAACTGGTCTGGACACAGAAGGTGACTGGCAATGCACGCGGGCTGGCTGTGGCCAATGGCCGACTCGTTGTCAGCACCGACAGTGGCCACATTCACTGCTTCTCCACAGCGTCGGCAACGACGCCTCCTCCCGCGAAAGAGCAGGCGGGAAGTAAAGCACCACCGAAAGAAACTCCCACGTCGGAACAGAGCGCCTACTCCGCCCTGTTCGAGGCAATCCCCGCGGAGCTCAAGACGACCCGAGGCATTGCTCTTGTCTATGGTTGCGACCGAGGAGCGTTGATCGGCGAGCTTGTAGCTCAGACAGACCTTTATGTCGTCGGCTACGATCCTGTTCTGCGGAATGTCCTTGCCGCTCGTCAGGATCTCCTGGACCGGGGGATCCTCGGCCGCCGGTGTGCGGTCTTTCAAGCCAATCTGCAGGACCTCCCCTGCCCTCCCTATGTGGCGAACCTCGTCGTCAGCGGCACGATGGCACAAGTTGGTCGTCCGGTCGGCAGTTCGCGGGAAATCCGGCGGGTTCTGCGCCCGTGTGGAGGGCTCGCTCTTCTCGGCCAACCGCTGGGGACACAACGCGCCTTGGACAGAGAAGCTCTGAATACATGGTGGGGGGAACAGCCGGAGCCGAACATCACCGAGAAAGGCGGCCTGTGGCTGACCTTCACAGCTCCCCCTCTCGCCCGAACGGCAGAATGGACCCACCAATATGCCGATGCAGCCAACACCGGTTGCTCCGGAGACGACCTCGTCACCGCCCCATTTGCTCTCCAGTGGTTCGGACGCCCCGGGATGGCCAAAATCGTCGATCGGCACCAGCGCGCGGCCGCACCACTGTATGCCAACGGCCGGCTCTACCACCAGGGCATCAATTACTTGTTCGGGATTGATGCCTACAACGGTACAGTGCTGTGGGAGCGCTGGATCCAGGGAGCGCAGCGGAAGGGACTCTCACGCGCCGCAGGAAACATGTGCGCTACCCCGGGTCATTTGTTCGTCACCGTTGGGAGCCAGTGCCTCAAGATAGACGGCGCCACGGGCAAAACGTTGAGCAAGATCGCCCAACCGAGCGCTGAAAAAGGACGTCTCTGGGGGTGGATCGCCAGCAGGGGCGATCAGTTGTACGGCAGTTGCGGCAAAGACACCACGACCGCCAATCTCCTTTTCTGCCTGGACAACAGCACCGGGAACGTTCTCTGGCAAACGCCCGTAAGGCAGGTCAGGAACAGTTCAATTGCGATGGCAGACCAGCAGTTGTTCTTCCTCGAATCACGTCCTTCCCCCCAGGAAAAACAGGCGGCAGAAAGCATGCAGCTACCGCTTCTTCCGAACGATCCCAAGCCGGGCGTCCCCCTCCCAAGTCAGCCCTATTACCCTCGCGGGAAGACACCCGCGGATGTCCGAACCGTAGTCGCTCTGGATAGGCAGACAGGGAAACCGCTTTGGCGACAGCCGCTTGACCTCACCGGTATGGGAAAGGAACCCACACTCTGCGTCAGCCGTGGAACTGTGCTGGTCGCCGCGAATATGGACGCCACGCGCTTCATCGCGCTCGACGCCAGGGACGGAACCCCGCGCTGGACAAAGAAAACGGTCTACTTCCGCCGCCCGGTTATCGTGGAAGGCACGATCTACACGTTGCCCTTCGCGCATGACCTGGCAACCGGTGCCCTGAAGATGCGGACGAACCCGATCACGGGTACTGAGACGCCGTTCGTCTGGACCAAAGCCTACGGTTGCGGAGGAGCTTCCGCATCAAACCACACGCTCTTTTTCCGTTCCGGCTCGCTGGGCTTCTACGACATCACCCAGGACTCGGGAGTGGGCAACGTCGGAGGTCTCAAACCGAGTTGCTGGATCAGCCAGATCCCTGCAGGGGGGCTCTGGCTTGCCCCCGAAGGCAGTGCCGGCTGCAGTTGCGCTTACCCGATCCGTTCGTCAATGGCCTTGCGCCCCGTTGCTGTCAAACAGGATTGGTGGACCCACTACGTCAAAGGGATCGACATCGCCCCCGTCAGACAACTCCGCCTGAATGTCGGGGCACCCGGTGACCGACGTGACTCCCACGGCAGGCTCTGGCTCTCGTGGCCACGGCCAAAGTCACGTTTGACCCTGAAGCTGCCGGTTACGTGCCCCGAAGGAGCTCCGGGAGCATTCCTGACGGATGTGAACGCCCCCCTGGCAAGGCTCACCGACCGCCCGTGGCTCCATGCATCCGGTAGTTCCGGACCGATCACGATGAACCTGGCTCTGCGCAAACCAACCGGTACGCCACACGAATACGCGATTCGCCTTCACTACGGGGTGCACCCAGGTGCGGAAAAGGGCGAGTGCACGGTTAGCGTCGTCCTGACTCGGACGACCTCATCTTCCCCCCCTGTCACGGCGACTGTTGGCATGAAACCAACCGTTCTTGAGCTGGTTGCTGAAGCGGATGGCGAGCTGACGGTGCACTCATCCGCAACTGATGGCAAAGCGTTCCTCTGTGGGGTCGAAATCGAGCGGCGTTGAAGGAGCTGTGCCGAAGAACACCGCCCGGTGCCCGGATAGCCCCAAACCGATTCAAGGAGCATGTGATGAAGGTCTTGGTGATTGGCGGAACAGGCCACATCGGCAGCTATCTGGTTCCCCGGCTGGTGCTGGGCGGCCACGATGTCACCGTGGTCGTGCGGAACCCGGAGCCGCAGTACACCGATCCGCGGCTCGCGTGGCCGTCGGCTACGTGGGTCGTCGCGGACCGGGAAGCCGAGGAACAGACGGGCGCATGGGGGCAACGCATGGACGCCACAGATGCAGATGTGGTTATCGACCTCATCGCCTTTACCCCCGAACAGAACCGCACGATGATGGACGCCTTCGAGGGGCGTGTCCAACACTTCCTGCACTGTGGAACGCTTTGGGCCTATGGTCCGTCGGCACGCACCCCGTACCGCGAGTGCTACCCGCGACGGCCCGTGGGAAGCTATGGCCGGATGAAGGTGGAGATAGAGAACGAGCTCCTGGCACGTTACCGGGCGACTGGGTTCCCTGCAACGATCGTGCATCCGGGCCATATCTCCGGACGTAAGTGGCTCCCCATAGACCCGCAGGGAACGCTTAACGGTGTAGAAATCTATCGGAAACTTGCTGCCGGAGAAGTGGTCCACCTGCCCAAGTACGGCCGCGAAACACTTCACCATGTCCATGGTGACGATGTAGCCCAGCTCTTCGAACTGGCAATGAACCAGCGTGAGCGCTCTCTGGGGGAGTCGTTCAGTGCTGTCACGCCCTACGCCATGTCACTGATCGGTTGCTGTGAACACGTTGCCTCGCTCTTCGGAATGACGGCAAACCTGGAATTCGTGGATACGGATGAGCTTGAAGCAGTCCTCGGCAAGTCGGCAGCAGCCGCCACATACGAACACATCCGGCATTCCCCCTGTTCCAGCATCGAGAAGGCCATCAGGCTGCTTGGCTACCATCCACGCTACACGACGGAACAGATCTACACGGAGTGTATTGACTACCTGTTGGAGTCAGGGCAGCTCGTGCTGTGAACCCTCCAGGGACAACGCGCCACAAGCATCAAAGCTTGACTCGGGGATGACCTGCCCTGAGTTCCAGCCCCTAAGCAGTTAACGGAACACTCACAATGACTGACTACAGCATCTCAGCCTGGATAGTTCGTGATCTTCCCCTGGCTCAAGGGGTTTCAGCCCTGGCGTCCGCGGGCTTCGCCTCTGTTGAACTGTCCGCTGACCAGTGCCCTCTTGTCCAGGAATGGGAACGCGATCCGGTCGGTTTGTGCACACGCCTCGAGGGAGCCGGGCTGACCGTGCCGTCCATTCACTGTCCACAGCCCGGACGTTTCCTGGATGCCGCGGATGAGAACGCCAGGCTCGATGCAGTCGTGGCAAACCTCCGCTACCTTGAGCGCATGGCCCTTTGCGGCGTAGACGAGATCGTGATCCATCCGACCGGTGCCGGCGGAGGGGCAGACGTGGCCCCGGAAGACAGTCGGGCACGGACGTTGCTCTCCCTTCAGACACTGGCCGCCCGGGCAGGCGAATTGGGACTCAGACTGGCCGTCGAGAACATCGGTTTCAAGCCCGGGCGTCCCGATTCAGATATGGCAAGCCTGCTCACCATCATAGACGGTTTGGGAGACCACGTGGGGCTCTGTCTCGACATTGGGCACACCGAGATCGCCGGACTCGACATGGTCGAGGAGTTGACGATTGGGCTGGAGTCAGGAAAACTCTTCACCTTACATCTCCACGATGTCCTCCCCTCCGGGAAAGACCACGTCATTCCCGGAGAGGGACGAGTCGACTTCACCCCATTCCTTGCAGCCCTCAACGCCGCCAAATTCAGCGGAGGACGCACACTCGAGATCGCGCCGGGGAAAGGCGATGTTGCGGCGCGGCTGGCGCAAGTGTCGGACGTCAAGAGATGCTGGGAAGTTCACCAGCTCTGAGACTACTGCTTCGGAACAGCGGAAAACTCCTCGACCGGCACGATGAGGATGCAGTCAACGGCCAGTCCTCCACCTAGGTTGCTCATGCGCAGCACGTGCTGTCCCTTGGTCAGTTCGGCCTGCAGGGGGGCGCCCTGGCTATCCTTCAGGAGCGACCACGACCAGTTATCGACAGTTGAGGACCAGCCACCGGTGGTGGGAAGGACAGCGCGTTCCCAGGCCGCGGAGGGGAAGTCACCGTCGATACGGCAATCGCGCGTCGCTTCAGGCGAAGCCGTCGCGTACTTGAGCACAATCCCGTAAGAACCGGTCTTCACGATCTCGGCTTTCCACTCGAGCCAATGCCCGATGTCCTTGTGCCAGTAGGATACGGCTTGCCCGGAGGCATTCTCTCGATTATCAAGCGTCTTCGATGTACCCCCACCCTCCTCTGTAAATGTCTCGGCCTCAATAAGCGCAGCCGGAGTATCTCCGAGTCCTCGAAGCCACGCCGGCCAAACGTGTATGGACTGTTCGCATGTGGCCCACTCGCCGCAGTCGCTCCCCACCTTCAGCTTGACCCCATACGTGCCGTCATCCGCGAATGTGTGGCTCGCCCGGGCAACGTTCGCCGTGGCACCATCCCCGAAGTCCCAGTGCCAACTGGTGATGGTCCCCTGCTTGGCCCTGGACCGGGCCCCGTCAAACGCCATCGTTGTGCTGCCACCGATCCCAAAGCCAGGCTCCACCACAAAGGCGGCACTCAATGTCGGAGATTGAGCTTGGACCGTCAGGACAGCTGACGCCAGGGATTGATTTCCCCAGGCATCAACCCCTCGAACGCGGTAATGATAGCTCGTTCCGGGCGTCAGTCCGCAATCGTAGAAGACAGGCAGAACAGGGCTACCCAGCAGAGCCTCCACGGTCGCAGCAAACTCGGGTGTCTCAGACCGGTACACGCTGTAATACGCCACCCCCTGTGTCGCCTGCAGATCGTCCCAGACCAGCTTTGTGTGCGGTGTTTGTGCCTGCATGAGCTCCCCGGCTGCTGCCTCATCGGACGCTTCGAGCGGGGCCTCACACAGATTGGCCGGCATACCCTCAAGCGCTTCCGGGACGTTGCCGCGCCCTGTAGGCAGGAACTCTGGATCGTCTGTCACCGCCACCGCATCGATGGCCACATCGACGTCACTGGTGCCGAACACAAGCGTCACGTTCCCTTTCCTGAGCCGTACTGGTTCCACAGTGATCGGCAACCAACGCCACGTCATGTCACTCACGAGAACTGACGTGGTGTCAGCACGGTTGAGACGGAAGTGGAGCTGACCGCTGCAATCAGGTCTAAGGGAACGGCAGCGTGCAAACAACCGAACGCGGCTCCTCCGCGGAATCCGCAGCACCAAGGCCCCACTTCCCCGCAGGCCTTCGCGCAACCGCTTGCGGTAGAGGAGGTCTTGATCTCTAACCGCGACCGCAAACGCATCGCTGCAGTTGCCCGGCTCGAACACCAAGACCATCGGCAGGGCCATCTCAGCCTGTTCCGCCTCGTAGAAATGACGGAATGCTCCTCGCTTCCGCCCAACGGCGACTTCAGTGGAAAAGCGCCGACTCTCGAGCCGTGAATGCTCTACACTGGTCAAGGCGTAAACCCCATCCCCGCCTTTCTCCGGCAGTGTCCATTCGGTGACTGGAACCGGGACCTCGTTGAGCCTGGTGAATGGTCCGCCGCTGTTTCCGGCACGGTAGACGTTGTACCCGAGGACTTCCGTGTGACGTCGCGGCGGATCCCAGGTGAGCTTTCCCCATCGGCGTCGAACATCAATCGGCGGAGAAGGATAGCGCGAAACGATACTGTAAACATCGAGGTTCTTCCTGGGCCGCTGACCATGCGTAATCTCCGTCCGGCAAAGCATGGAGGAGACACAGGCGACCTTTGTCGCATCCGGACTTGGTGCCTGTGCCTGAAGTCCCGCCCCACCGCCCGCAGTGTACGTGCCGTAGTTCTGAAACTGCAGGGCGGCCAGGCGCCACCAGCTGCGCCGTTTCACATCGATCGCCAGCAGTGTGTATGGGTAGAGTAGACTCTCAGGAAAACAGACCTCAGCGTCTGAAAAATCCACGTGGTCCAGAACGGGATAGGTGCCGATGTGGTGCTTGACCTGAGCCGTCGCGGGATCCTCCAAGTACAGCGACGAGTAACCGCTGCCCCGAAGTCGCCAACCGGCTTGCGTGTTCATCGCCCGATGCGTTGCTGTCCAGGAATGGAGCATGGAGCCATCGTTCATGTGGTATGGACGCATACTCATTGCCCAAAAGGCCATACCATCAAGGGCGTGAATCATCTGATCCTGCCGAGTTGCGTCTTCCGGGATCGCCCAGATCTGCCCGGGGTTCACCGTGTTGTCATCGGACTGATAGTAGGGATTACAGCCCATGTAAGCGACCCAGTTGAGCCCGTAGAACACATACCAGCGCCCGTCGAAGCCGCGGCGCCACCCCAATCGATTCGGCCAGAACCAAACGTCCTTCGAGGAATCGGCCGAGAGCGTCTGCACGTCGAAGGCGCGGAAGCTCTCCCCATGTGGGTCAGATAGACCGATACGCTTCTCATCCTCTGAGAGCCAAGCAAAGGTCTCATGCTGCACCTCATCCAGACGAACTCCGCTGACCTTGGCGGGGGTCAAGCGAAGCGTCCACCCGGACTTGGTCGGCATCGGAATCTCATGAGTTGCTCCAGTCACAATGTTGCGCATCTTCACAGCTTTACCGGTTGGAGCGCCAGCGAGGATCCAGTCTTCCGGATCCCCGCTTTCCGGCGGCAAACGCCGCCGCATCCATGGGTAAAGCCACGGCTCCGGCGTCTTCCAGCGTGTCACCCAGCGCCGTGTCCCGTCGCTGCGCAGAAGCGCTCCCGGATCCTTGACATACAGGTACTTGCCGCGCGGGCTGTAGGCGTGTAGGCCCTGGGCCCGGAGATAGGCCTTTTCACCTTGCGTTACAAGCCATACCTCAGCTCCCGTGTTGCTCTCCGAGAAAGCCACCCGGCCAGGGCGCTTCCACTGCGCGTGCTCGCGAACAGTCTCGAGACCGTGCCACCGCTTCATTGGGATGTCCGCAGCCCAGCCTCTCTTCAGGCGTGTATCCCCCAAGCGCTCAAGTCGCAACTCACGAATGTCCAGCCGCATTTGCCGAAAAATACCGTAGTGCGAACGAACGCCGAGGGTGACCTGCCGCGGGCCTTCTCCGTCCGCTTCCACAAAGAACGGGAGCACGATCTCTCGGAACTCCTCCGAGACCCCAACGGGAACCCCGAATGGTCCTGTCAGCCGTTGACACCGATCGCCTTCGCCCACATACCCCAACGTGCTCGCAAACACCGACACTTCCTGGCAGTCTGAACGAGCCATGGCCGTCAGGAGATAGTGTCCTGAGGGCAGCGCCGTGTCCTGAAATACGCGGAAGGCATGGCTCTTCAAGTGCGTGGCGCGCCCGCTGGTACTACCTGTGGTCACGAAACTGACATGGTCGCCATTGTGCTCAACCGTGCATCCTCGCACGTCCCACCCAAGCGGCTTCCCTCCCAGCTCTGCCACTTCGTTAAAACGCGGGTTCGTGATTCCGTTGGTGGCCGTTGCGCAAGGTGTCAGGATGACCTGATCGTAGTAGCAGGGGCCGGGTTTGGGGTAGGCATAGCGGTCATCCACCCACAGTTCAAAAACGCCATCTTCAATAGCAGCGCCTCTGGCGATGGGAGTTCCACTGCGCTCATAGCGCACCCACGTTTCCCCCCCGTCAAGTGAGACGCCGAGATAGCGGCTGACCTTCAGACTGACGTCATAGCGCCCCTTTGGGATGCCGGTGAGTCGTGTGTGCAACATGGGCGCTCCCTCCTCTGAACTCGCCCGGTCACGCGTCACAACTGGACCTTGCAGCACAACTCCGCCAGTCCAGGGGCCCTTGTCCTCCGACCAGAGATTCCAGGCTGTTTCCGTGTGCTTGTTGACATTCCAGGCGGTCGTTGGCGAGCTGTGGTCCTGTGGCTCAAAGGAAAGCGGTTTGAGGATGACTGCCCCTGACGGCACCCCCTGCTTCTCTACGGGCTGCCCAACCAGTGCACCGCTCATCAGTACAAACGCAAGGAGCCCCCAAATCGGGCGTGAATGGAGCGTACGGGAACTCGTCACTGTGGCCTCCTCCGTGGCTATTACGTCTCCGGCTACCTGACAGGCCGAATAGGGACAGAAGAACGCAGCCGTTACCCCGAGTAGGCAAGGGCTGTATCACCTCGGGGGTGTTCAATGCCTACGGGGGAGCCGTTCTATCGTTTCCGGGATAGAGCGGGCAGCGCGCGCCCCGGCCGCAGGGGGGCGGAGACGGTTGTGAGCGGGGTTCCCTTCCCTACTTTCTTCTCAGTTCGGGCGTTCGGGTAACGCTCACTGAGCAGGTGTACACGGATCTCCGCGTTCCCGTCCTTCTGTGTGACCGTAACATCGTCACAGACGTAAGCCCGGCTCCCGGCCACAAGGGCGCGTATGGGAGCTCCGGGGTTGCGGCGGAGCGACTCTGCGAAAACACGCGGGTCGCTGCGGGCGTCCTTGAAGCTGTACATCACGTCCACACCCTGAGCGAATTCGGCTCCCTGGCGTCCGGTTTTGTCGTCCTCATCCAGTCGAGCATAGGCGTGGAAGACCGTGTTCTGTTCGGACAGCGCGGTGCCAAACTCGTACACCCACACGTAGCGGTCTCCACCTACATGTCCAAACCAGGCGCCGACGATCTCACCGGGGAGAGCTTCGGGGTCAGCTGCCCCCGGCCCCTTGGGGGCGGCCTCATAGTACCGGGTCAGCACTTCTGCATCGTCTGAAGGCGTCCCAAGAAGCGCTTCAACACAGTCAGGGATTGAGTCTCCATCGGTGTCCTGGTCCAGCATGCGACCGGTGATACGCACGATGGCTTCAGCGGCCCGGATAGCAGTGTCGGGATTCGTATCGCCGAGAGCACTGGCCAGCGCGGCGAGCTCCGCGCCCCCTCCACACACACCGAGCGTCTGGGCAGAATACGTGCGAATTGTCTTGTCTTCAGATGCGAGATTCGCAAAGACGCGCTCTCGGGCTTGCTCATGCCCGAGCTTGGCCAGTGCATTCCAGGCGAAACTCGAGGCTAGCGGATCCTCTGCGGATTCCGCAAGCTGCTGAATGGCAGGCCAGTCGTCACGCGTACCAATCTGCCCCAGAATCCAAGCGGCAATGCGACGAGTCGTTTCGTCGTTCGGGGCCAACAACCGTTCGCGGACACGTTTCAGTTCAGCCGTCTGACCGGATCGAGCCAGTGCTGCCGCTGCCATCAGTTCCTCACTCGTCGTCTCACTCGCCAGATGGGCGCGCATGGCGGCAAGGTCGCCAACCTGATGGACTTTAAACAGGCTCTCGCAAACGTGTACGGGAGCGCTCGTATCGGGGTCCGTGAGAATCTTGACCATCCCGGGCAGTGGGCTCAAGTCGCCTGCTCTCATGATTTCACGGCTCAGACCACATCGCTTCTGATCATCGGTCTCTACCGCCAGGCGCGGTTTCAGGTCATAGATCACGCAAGCCCCGAAACCTGCTGCGGTCAGCGCTTCGGCCGCGTGCATGCTCGGCCAGAACTCATCAGACGCCATCCCTTTCCGCAGCAGTGTAACGGCACGCAGACGCAGTTCCGGTTCAAAGGCAGCCTGCCCCCAGGTCATTGCCCCGAGAAGCAGCCAGAGGATGGTCGCAGAAGCCTGTCGCACGCGCATGGAGTCTTCTCCTACGTTAACAATGACACATGGTAGCCGGCATCACGGACATGGTGCTGAAAACAGGGCCGAGTGCTCCCCCCCCCGGCCCGCGGAATTCTCAGAACGCGAGCTGGTCGCCCCATTCCTTCTCGAGCCAGGGGCGTTCCGCTTCAAGCAACTCGGCGAAACACTCTTTGATTCGGGCCGGAGTGGTGCTCGCGGCCGTGGTCGGGTCGATCAAGCAGGCCTGGAACGCTTTGTGAAGGTCACGCTCAAGCATTGCATCGCTCGCCATGGTCTGCATGTCCGAAAGCCCGTGACACAGCGCAGCGAGATGTACAGGCATCTTCCCAACACGGTGTGGATGCACACCGTTCCTGTCTACTGTACAGCAGACCTCAACGCAGGTGTCATCGGTGAAGTTATCCAGACAGCCGTTGTTGATCACGTTCAGGTGCATGCGGTAGACGTTATCGGTCTCCAGAGCGTGCATGATGTGCATGCCGTACTCAAACGAGCGGTCCAACTTGAGCGGCTTGTGCCCTTCAGTCTGCTGAACAAGATCGGAGTCCGGCGCCCAGCGCGGTGCGGTGATGTCCACCTCCGCCTCCGTCTCCCGTTCGGGCAGGAACACAGCCTCGCGGTCCGCTTGGCGAGGGTTAAAATAGGGCAGATACTCGGCGCAATGGCGACTCGACTCAGTCGTAAAGTAGTCGAACGTCTTGAGTAGCTCGAACTGGACTGCGCGAGAGCGATAGATGTTCTCGTTGTCTTCCGCTGCCCGGAGCAGGTCCGGGTAGGCATTCCGACCGTCGAGGTACTCGATGGTCAGGAACCAGTCCATGTGATTGACCCCGGCCGCCGTGTACCGCAGTTCCTTGTGGCTGCAGCCGATCCAGCGCGCCACATCGCGAATGCCGTACTGAATGTTGTGGCAAAGCCCGAGCATGTTGATGCCCGGACAAGCGAAATTGAGGGTGCGTGTAAGCATGGACATGGGATTCACGTAGTTGAGCATATAGGCCCCGGGGCACCGTTGCTCCATATCCTTGCCAATCGCGATCAACTCCGGGGCACAACGAAACGCGCGGAACACACCGCCCATGCCCGCCGTATCAGCCACACCTTGATGGATGCCGTATTTCCTCGGAATCGTGATTTCATAGTGGAACGGGACACCACGATATGCCGGGCCGCCCTGCGCGAAGGAAGTCATCACGTAGTCAGCCCCCTCAAGCACACCGTCCCGCCAATCGCTCGCCGTCGAGACGCGCGTTGGTGCGTCATAGGCATCAACGATCTTCCGGCAATACGCCTCAACCGGCCCAAGGTTCTCCGGATTGATGTCGACGAGAACGATCTCTGAATCGCGCAGTTCCTCAAACGAGAGGATGTCCGCGAAGGACCTTCCACCGAACCCGCTGCCCGCACCAATGAACACAATCTTTGGCATGTCGTATTCCTTCAGTCGCTCTCCGTTTGCCCTACCCGCACGGGTGCTCTACGCATTGCCTTCGCCAAGGCCGCTCTCAACCAGATAGTTGTAGCTCTCTTCGACAGCGGTGAACATGTCCGTTGCACAAGCGTCCAGTTCAACGATCACCCAGCGCAACACGTCCGGATTAGCCGCGGCAAGGACGCTCGGGAAATCCATCTTTCCGGCACCAGCTGCGACCATGGGCTCGCCCTTGACCAGCGGACCATCTTTGATGTGAAGCAGGGGAATCCGATCTCTGAATTTGGCGACCTGTTCAGCCGGATCGTTCGCCCCAAAGTTCGATGACCAGTATGTATCGAGTTCGAAGAGCACGTCCGGGCACATCTCGGCAAAATGGTCGTACGCCAAGCGATCGCCAACCGGGGCAAACTCCCAGTAATGGTTGTGCATGAAGAGATTGAGTCCCGCCGCCTTCAGTGGCGGAATGAGCTCATTGATCTCGTCGGCTGTGCGCTTAATCACGTCCAGGTCCTTGAATGCATCCGGGCCGAAGCCGCGGCAAACCAGATCCATTTCGAGAATCCCAGCCGCCTCAATCACCTCGTTCAGTGAGTCCTTTGTCGCAGCCGGACCATGGCTTGACGACACCACCATTCCCAGATCAGAGACAATCGTCTTGAACTCCTGGGGACTGAGCCCATTGAATCCGGCCGGCTCGACGCCCTTGTAGCCAATCTCCGCAACCCGACGTAACACCCCGGGGAAATCGGTCTTGGCCTCTTCACGTAGTGAATAGAGCTGAACAGAAATCGGCTTTGCCATCGTTACATGTCCCTTTATGCACTGTGCCAATGAGTGGTCATGGCCCACATCTGAATGCCGGTGCGAATATACGCCCATATCCCTGTTCCGGCTCGCAGTTAGGAGTCCCTTATTCATGGGCTCTGAACTGTGGAGGCTCGACCGGGTGACTCCTTCTACGTATTTCGCAGCCGGAACACCCTTTCAATCTATTTATCGCAGCCATAGATTCCCATAGGTGCTCATTCAGTCCATGGAGCGTCATCAGGAAGCAACGGATTCAGAAGGATGGAGGAACGTCCATGATCATCGGCTTGGCTCGTGAGATCAAGAAGGAGGAATACCGTGTGGGACTGACGCCGGGCAGTGCCAGGGAGTATCTCCAGGCAGGCCATACGGTGCTGGTTGAGAAGGGAGCTGGGGAAGGCTCGGGGTTTGGGGATACCGACTACGCCAACGCCGGCTGCGATCTGCGTGATAGAGAGACGGTCTTCGGGAAAGCCGAGATGGTGATCAAGGTCAAGGAACCCCTCGACGCCGAGTATGACCTCTTGAGGGAAGGCCAGATTCTCTACACATACCTGCATCTGGCTGCCAACCGGCCACTGACCGAGGTCCTCCTCGCACGAGGCGTGTCTGGAGTCGCTTACGAGACGGTGATGGAAGACGACAGATCCCTCCCCTTGCTCAGACCGATGTCCGAAATCGCCGGCCGACTCTCGGTCCAGGAAGGCGCCAAGTACCTGGAGAAGACGTACGGTGGCGAAGGCGTCCTGCTGGGTGGTGTTCCCGGCATCCCTCGAGGAAAAGTCGTGATCCTGGGCGGAGGAACAGTGGGTACGAACGCCTGCAAGATCGCGGTCGGGATCGGAGCCGAGGTCACCATCCTGGATCTCTCGGCTCAACGGCTCGCTTACCTGGATGACATCTTTGGCGGCAGAATTACCACACTGTATTCCAACGAGGCCAACATCGAGGAGTCCCTTCGGGAAGCCGATGTCGTCATCGGAGCCGTCTTGATTCCGGGCGCTGCCGCCCCCAAACTCGTCCGGAGAGAACACCTGACCATCATGAAGAAGGGGGCGGTGATCGTTGATGTAGCCGTTGATCAGGGGGGGTGTTGCGAGACAACCAAGGCTACCTACCACTCGGATCCGATCTTCATGGTGGACGGTGTTGTTCACTACTGTGTCGCCAACATGCCAGGAGCCGTCTCTCTGAGCTCGACCCGCGCGTTGACCAGCGTCACCAACCGGTACGGCCTTCTCATCGCAAACGAAGGCATCGAGGCAGCTGCGGCACAGTCGGCGGCCATCCGCGGCGGGCTGAATACACACCACGGAAAACTGACGAATGCAGCCGTTGCTGAAGCCATGCAGGCGGGGGAGGATGGATGAGGGAGCTGGATGAACTGGACCGAAAGATCGCCGCGATTCTGGGCAAAGACGGGCGAACAACAAACAGCGAGATCGCCGCTCAGTTGGCGGTCTCAGAAGGCACGATCCGAAACCGGATCCGGAAACTCACGGAGAGCGACCAACTGCGAATCAAAGGGTTGGCAAACCCGAACACTGATCCCGGCAATCAGCTTGTCTTTATCGCTGCGAAGATCGCACTGAGCAAAGACCTCAGGCGTACGGCGAGGGCTGTGGCTGACCTGCCATTCGTGAAGGCCGTGTCCATTGTCTCAGGGCGATACGATCTCATCATCGAGGTTCTGGCTCCACCCCACGCAATGATCTCGTTCATCAGCGACCATCTGGCCAAAGTCGGTTCGATCACCTCGACCGAGAGTTTTATGGTGATGGAGGGGTTCAACAAGTGGGTGTAGGGGCAACATCTTCCTGCCGCCGGACTCACTCCAGCGTCAATTCCACAATCCCCCAAATTCCCAGGCTCGGAATGATCAGTCGCGTTCCCTCGACGTGTTCTTCGATCTGCAGATCGGTCGGATCCCGGCCAGGCGCGTGCCAGACGGCCTTGGCGATCGGACGACCAAGGCCCGGCTTGCGAATCAGCACTGAAGGCCAGCTCACTTGAGCCAGACTGGTGCGATTGAGAACATGCAACGCGAGCTTCGCGCCCTCCGGATCCCGTGGGGCGCGAGGCAAGAGCACAATGCCTTCAGGTCCCCATACGGCCAATGGGCTGTAGGCTTCCAGATCACCTGCAGCCAGCTCTGAATCAGAAAAGACCGGCGCTGTCTCCGCCAAGTCCCGAAGGGCCTCCAGACAGGGCACGGACAGGTGCTCCCGTGAGCAGGCCACCACGACTACCTGCGCGTTCTCCAAGGCCGCAAAGTCAAGAGCTATCGGGTAGAACGATGCGCCAACCGGCACGAACCGGAAAGGAATTTGGGCTTTGAACAGGCGCTCACAGATGCTGCGGGTGCGGTTCTTGTCATAGTTGTCGAGATCCACGAGTACCGCAGCCCACGAACAGGTCTCAAACCCGTCCAGCAACGTCCCGTTGTCCTTCGCGAAGGCAAACAGATCACCATACTGCTCCGGCGTCCCGTAGTAACGTGGTCGTATCCCCGTAGCATCACTGCCCATGTACATGTCCCACGGAATCAGCATCAACTGCCCCAACGCGTAGCTTGCTGCGATCGCCCGACGTGCTGTGCGCAGTTCACGAGGTTTGGGCACAAACACCTGCCACGTGCCGATGGCTTCAGCGGTCTTGGCAGGAATCGCCAAATCCACCAACCCCATGTGCCACGTCTCGCCCTGTAGGAAGTCCACGATATCCGCCATGTAGTTGGACTTCTGGGAGGGATGGTAGAACGTCGCATTCAGCGAGAGCGGGACAACTCCCCCGCGTACCGCATCGAGACGGCGACGTAGTTCCTTGAAGAAACGACGCACGGAGAGTCGCTGAAAACGCTCAAAGACCGCCGTAGTCACCAGGCCGCCACGCTTGGCTTTGTAGGTGGCCGCATCACCAATCCCGTGCTGCCTCTTGAGAAACGCCAGATAGTCGAAGGACTCAACGTCCGTGATTCCCATCCCCTGCAATTCTCCCTCCGGGATCTCGCCTGACAGATAGTCCCGGAAGGCCACCATGCAGTCGTCGCAGAAACACGCGCCGCCCCAAGAATGAGCATGGACGATCATGGACCAATCATCAAACTGAATCCAGTCAGCCCCGGCTTTCAGGGCTTTGGTGGCTCGTTCCACACTGTGTTCCAGGAACCGAGGCCGGTTATTGCACCCCCAATACCATGGCTTCTCCCGGTTGAAGGCGACCATCCAGGGGGCCACCACCGGGTTGCCGTCCAGATCCAGCGCCTGGGCCTCGGGTTCAGTCGTCCCGGCAATGGAGTTGATTGCGCTCTGAAAAGACTCGATTCCTTCGGCACGACAGTCCGCGATGTACGCAGGGTCGTGCGAATAACACCACATGATCCGATCGGGCCGGAAGCTGCGGATCGTCTCAGGCGAGTTCTTGCGTTTACTCCGGGTGGACAACAGCACATCACCATGTGCAAAATGCACAGGGAGTGCCGGCATCCCGCCAGCCGACTGATCGAGAGTCGCCGCCTTCCTCCCTTCGCTCTGAAGAAGAGTTGAAATCTGCTTCGTGGTCAACACCTTGTCATAGACCTGGACGTTGTCGATAGCCCCACGGAAAGGCCGAATCTGTTCCAGGTTGCCGATCTGCACAGGTCCTGTTCCGGAATCCGGCACAGGAATCCCGCTCCACTCGGTGACCTCACGTACAGTTCCCCCAAGGAGTGCGTGGTAGAGCATGGCCGTCCCCTGGCTCCGATCATGAGTGATGGCAACGGCGTTCCACTGGCGATCTTTGACCAGAGACGAGTCCTTTGGCGAAGATCGATGCTGGTCTTTCCCATCATGTCGTGAGTTGAACCCAATACGCGATCCGGAAACGAAAATGTCCCACTGATTGGAGAAGTACATCACCCGAGCGATTCGGTTCGTGCCTTCCGGGCGGAACCAAACCACCAGAGTCACTTCCTCCAAGTCATTCAGCCCTTCACCGGGAAAGACGACGGATCCTCCTGCCGGTGTGCGCCCAGGCCCTCCCGGTCGTGAAGCGCGCAACTGATGCAGGCAGGTCCCGCGCTGGCTCGGCCCGAGCACCGGCCCCTGATTAGGGGCATACTCCTCTGTCTGTGCCATTCCGCCGAGCACGCCCGTATTGACCAGGCCATCCCCGAAAGCGAGCCTCAGAAGCGGTTGCGGGACGTCAGCGCGACACGCACCGGCAAAGCTGCCGATCGCCGCCAGAGACAAACCGGTCATCACTACGTTACGCATCATGTGTCATATCCTTACGTTTTCTGGAAACACCCGTCTGAGCCGCGACTGACGCATGCGCGACTGGCGGGAGCGGTCATCACACGACGACGGTGCTCGAGCACCGCTCCCGCGAGTCGCAGCTCTGTCAAGGCAAACGCGCCCTCCGACAGCAGGGCTTTGCCATTCGCAATGCTGGAAGAGACCTAAGTACCTCGCGTGGCCCTCCACGCGAGACCGTTGGCACCCGGGGGGAGGT
>Ga0209045_1000461_pt1 | contig 48692 bp, 27 predicted proteins | sample SaaInlLV_10m_DNA_4_FD_184664 | JGI IMG/M metagenome (GOLD analysis project Ga0209045, IMG submission 184664) | Marine microbial communities from expanding oxygen minimum zones in the Saanich Inlet - Saanich Inlet SI072_LV_200m_DNA (SPAdes) (version 2) | ecosystem: Environmental > Aquatic >...
TAGCGAGGAACGAGCGGCTTTATGCCGGATCTGAACTTGCCCGGTAGCAAGCGTCATGGTAAACCACACCATTCTCCATACCGGCTCAGTCTCTCTTCATTGTTTTCATAGAACTTTTGACGCTACCTTGTCGATCGGGGGCCAGTAGATCATCAGATGTGAGATGTCATCGTGTTCACCGATGAGAAGCTCGCCGTCGGCTCCGGTAATGAGCGCATTGGCCCGGTGGACGATCCATGTTTTGGGCATTTTCGCCCGCATGATTCCGCAATCCGTGAACTCCTCACCGTCGTGTTTGACCAGATGCGTCAGCTCCGCGTCAGTTCCCGCCAGCCCCCAGATCACACCGTCATTTCCCAGCGTCAGCGCCCGGATCCGGTTTTCGTTGGAGCACTTGCCGAGATTGGTGATCTTCATTGCTTCGGGGTCGAAACGGAAGAAGTAGCCGCTTTCGGCCGTCCCGCCATAGATCAGTCCGTCGTCCCCATGCACCAACGCCGTGGCCGAGTTCAGATATTCCCGACCGGCGCCGACCGGAATCTTCGCTTCAGTATCGGTGAAGACGCCATCTTCGTGGCAAATCATGAAACCATGGTGCCCCGAGAACCACACTCGGCCTTCGTGCCAGATCAATGCACCGGGAATATTGGGGCGGCGTTGGATGTGCTTCTCGAAAACGTCATGGATCTTCAGATCGCCGCTCTCCGGCTCGTAAGCGAAGAATCTGCCTGCGTCAGTGATGCCGTAGAGTCTGTCGGCGAAGGTCATGGCCGTGATTGTCCCGCCAATGTCACCCAGATCCTCGGTGATCAGCCATTCGTCCGGTGGTGGCCTGCGATAGTGCTGGAACTCGCCGCGGTCCTGGAAATCGCGGCGCAGGAAGCTCTGCTCGTTGGCTACCGCGTCAAAGCGTAACAGACGTTCTGTCCCGAAGTAGACGCGCCCTTCGTCGTCAACCGCCATGCTCTTGCACGGCGTGTCAAAGGTCCCCATCGGGATCAGCTTCTTGGTCTGAGGCAAGAAGACGAAATAGCGTGTATCGGTAGCCCCGAAGACAAAGCCGTGTCTGCCGCAGGCAAGCGCGTTGATGGCGCATTCTCCACGCGGGATCACCGGTTGCCTGCCGCTCATGCCCAGTTCCTGCGCATAGAACGTCCCGTGCGCCGTGAACACCTGGTTCAGTGCTCCCGCAGGAGCATGATACTCATAGTTCGCTGGCGGATTCGGCGTGTCGTCAGACTCATACACTGAAGGTGTTTTCCCAACCCCATCTGGGTTGAAGATGATCAACTGAAGCGGATCGCTCTGCTTGCGCCGCCATGTCCCTAGGTAAACATTGCCCTCCCTATCCGCCCCCATGGATACTGCCGCTGCGTAGGGGAATCCCCTGGTTATCGCCGGGCCGTAGTCCGTCCGCTCTCCGCTTTCGGTATCAATGGCGATCAATCGGGCGAGTCCTTTGCCGCCGCAGTAGTGCGCACTGGTTGCGTAGATGCGGTTGTCCACCCCCACGGTCATCGCCCGCGCTATCGGGATACCTCTGGCGTATTGATCGGGCCTGTCCTCGTCGCCCAGTGTGCCATAGTCACGCACGTCCTCGGTTACCGGGTCAAAGGCGAAGATGCGGAACGAACTCCAACACGCCCCGTAGAGCTTGCGCCTGTCCGGCCCGGCCAGCAGTTGGTAAGCGCCTGTTCCGTCGGTCGTTCCCCAGGGGACCACAGGCACCCGTGCGGAGAGACGCTCGAAACGCTCCTCTGCCGGCCGGTAACGGATGAAGAACCCGTCACTGTCGGTTGTATAGACATTGCCGTCAGCAGCATAGGTGGGCCCCATGTAATCGTGTTGCGAGATCCGCCCCAGATCCTTGACTTCACCAGTCTTCAGTTTCACGACGATGAAGTGGCAGGTAGCGAAACTGGTCATGTATAGCTCGTCCATTTCTGGATTGTACCCGAGCCAACGGCAGCCGCAGCGCGGCGCGATCACTCCCAAATCTTCCGTCGTTCCGCGTTCCTGGTCATGGATGATCAGGTGCGACCCATCGAAAGAACGTTCCGGATCGTTATAGACATTCCAGAAATGGTAGTGATCTTCGCCCTGGGGCGGCGCGGTCATGTGCGTGGTGAGGAAGACCCTCCCGTCATTGGCAGTCTGGATGGCGGTGTGGATTTTCGAGTGGGGATGCCGAAGCGAATCTTCTGGATGCCCGATCACCTTGGCCAGATCTGCCACCGTCTCAAACTCATCGGTTTCCGGGTCGTAGGACACCAACTGCGCCCAGCATCCCGGCATATCCATTTCCACGCTCAACCCAAGCCAGATCTTGCCGCCACTGTCCGCAGCAACCGAGTAGAACACGCTCTGTTCCGGTTTGCCCGGCAGAACCCGGGACACCGCGAGACGTGGGTCCAAGAACTCCCTCATTCTCTCTTCCTCCTTATGTCATTGCGGCTGCCATTCCTGGCCGGAGAGTCCGGCCACCCCGGCCAGGAATGACCATGGCACTTAGCCAGCTCTTGCTGCAATGTGTTCGCCATTGCACGTTCATGCTGAACCTGACACCACTCTCTCACCACATGCGGTTGAGGGTGTCTACCGTCCAGTCGACGAGCTTGTTGCCGCCTCCATGGTCAGCGTTAGTGCTTGCGGGAATAGATCCATAGCCCTTGTGGGCGATGGAGCGTTCACTGGGCAGATAGGTGCCGTTGCAGCCGGCTTTCTGGATCAAGAACGTCTGAGTCGCTTCACAGAGCTCTCGAATGCGAACCGCATAGTCGAGGTAAAGCTCAAAGGGATTGGTGGCGAACGCAACGTCTCCGACCCGCACGGCATGCACCTCGATGGAGAAACTCGGGCTCCGCTTCTGCAGTTCCAGGCGCTTCCGGACCCTCTCCCCTCGTTCCATCAGTCGGTAGGCCTTCGTGACGTCCGTGTACCACCGGGGCTGCTCGCGGATACCCGGGCTATTCTCGATCTCGTCGACCAGCCTCTCGTATTCCTCCTTGGCGGGCCGGGCCTCTGCCAGCGCCTCCTCAACGTCCGCTTCGGTTATCAACCTGCGTGGCAGGTCAAGGTTCTCGGACCTGTGCTCGAACACGGGATCCCAGTCGATCTCCTTCTCAGCATAGGGGACGATGTCGCTGATCGCATCTGCGATCTTCAGAGCGATTTCCCGACGCGGCGCATTCTGGGCCGTGTCTCGACCTTTGAGTCGCCACATTCGCTCCTCGGCACGCTTCCCAATCAGAACATGCGGTGACTGATCTCCGGCGGGAGCACATTGGGGAAGAATGAAGATGTCATTGCCGAAACGCTTTCTCAGCTCCTGCCGCGTATCATGCCAGTAGTCGGCGCTGATCTGGTAGATGTGCTCACTGACTTGCGACGGACACGGGACGTTGACAACGATGCCGGTGAGGGCGCCGGCCCGGTCGTAGGTCATCATGGCATAGACAGAATGGTCTTCGTATCCCTCCACGTGCGCAAACTCGGGAACGTCAGCCTTCCCGTACATCTTGGTGGTGCCGTCGCTGTAGGTCAGACGTCGGTTACGGCCTACAACCGCGTGTCCCAGCCCGTAGGCAATGCCGGAAGGCGTGCGGTTCTCCCAGGCTTCCCGGATTGCTTCGGCAATGCGGTCGGCGGCGAACTCCAGGTAGTCTCCGGGGAGCATGGTTCCCAGGTCGATGGGCGGCCACATCCCGTACTTGTGTGCGTCTGCCGGATTGCTGCGCGGGGATGGCAAACTCGCCCTGTATTCCCGGCTGCAGGGCTCCATGCCGTAGGGCACCAGTCGGGGATCGGGGGCCGAGTGCGTGTGAGTTGCGCCGATGAAAATCGCGCTTGGGCGGAGTTCTTCGAGAGTGAACTCGATTCGCGTGCGAACGGCGTCCCGAAGCTCGTTGGGAATACTCGCCAAGTCACACGTGACCATGACTGCCTGTCCCTGTGTCCCCCCGTCGCGCGCTGACTCGATCGCAAGTGCAGTGGCGGTGATGGGGTCCATGACGCCTTCGGAAACCCTGGCGTGGAACTGTCCCGCCAGCACCACGTTCTGATCCGGGGTTATGCTCGTCTCCGCCCACCCCGTCTTCAGACCCCCGCTTTCCTGGAAGCTCTCTGCGTGCGACATGGTATCAATCTCTCCTAACGAACACTCAGGTCCCTGAATCTCAGTACCTGCCTGACGCGTTCCATCTCGGTCAGGTGCAGCGCCTGCGGAGGCAGGGCAACCGCTATGCCTGTGACCTTTATCGGGTAAGAGACTCCCCTTTCTGGATCGGAAGTGTTCCAGAGATTGGGGACGGACCCGGTGGACAAGTCGGGAATCGGTGACTTGCCCGTGATCGGGAAGCTCAGAAAATGCCAGCCGTCGAAATTGACCGAGACACGCCCGTCATAGTCATGGACGTCAGCGTTGTGCACCCGGGTGCCGCAGGACACTCGTCTGACCCCGGCAGCATCCTCGATTTCCCAGAACACTTGGCCCCAGCCGGAATTGCCTTTCACCCAGAGTCCCACCGTTGCGGGTTCACCGGGCAACGTGACCGGTTCTTTCAGCCGCAATACGGTGTATTCGTTCATTAGGGCCGGCAGTTTCTCGTTGGCCCTAAGTTCCAGTTCCAGGCAGTCGGCCTTCTCATCATCCTGGGCGCCTCGCAAGACATAATCACCCAACGTTCGATGCGGGATGAGCCCATCGGCGCCTTCCAGCAACGGATCGACGCCGGCTTGCAGTGTCCATTGCGTGAGGTCGTCCATGGCATTGACAACTCGGAACTCATCAGGCGGCAGGGGGAAAAGGTCATCCGGCGGGTAGGAGCGTTTGCCCCTCACGACGTTCTGTATTGCCACCGGGCTGGTTACATACTGCGGCGCGGTGCCGGCGTTCACCGTCAGCCCTCTCCGGCCGGCAGTGCGCTGCCCGGATCGACCATACATGTCGATGACCTCAACGCCCGTGCCATCGGGAAGCTCCAGCGTCAACTCGCAGTCGCCGCGGCTGGTCCAAATCGCGTAGACCATCTGCGTGTCCGGACGCTCGAATTCCAGCGCGTAGACACTGAGAGAACCGGTCGAGAGCTTCCGTTTGTACTGTGCCCGGTCCAATGCCCGGGTCAGCACGCTCACGGCCACATAGGCCTTTTTCGGGTGGAGCAGCGGATAGCGTCGACACAATCCGCTCCCGCCCCAGAACGAGTTCTGATACTTGTTGCCGGCGTCATAGAGCAAGGCGGTGGATATGTACGGCGCCCGGTAGGCAAGGGCGAGCAGCGTGTCGCGCACGTACCACTTGGCCTGAACATCCTGCCCGATCAGGCGCTCGAGCCGGTAGTTGTACTCGTAACCCGACGAGACCTGCCAGCGGTAACCGTACACACGGGCAATCTCACGCAGTAGCCAGAAACACTGAGCTCCGGCAACACAGAGCTTCTCCGGCAGCACGGTTCGGTTGACGGTCTCGATGCCGACATAGTCTGCGTACGTTTCAGAGAATTTCCGGCGCAGCCCTTCCGCAATGAGCTCCGAACTGCCCAGGGAATTGCCGATGATGATCTTGAGGTCAGGGAAATGCTGGCGGATCAGCTTCGCGGCCGCCGTAGCGTACTCCCAACGGCTGTCGGCGCTCTCAATGCCTCGTTGGGCACCGAGTTCTTCGGTCTGTTTCTGGCCCACCAGTTCGGGGGCCTGGCTGTAGCCCCATGGGGAATGCTCGTGGAAGACCAAGACGTATTTGGCATGCGGGAACCTCTCCAGGTGATCGCGGATGGATGCAACGATTTCCTCATCCGGAGTGCCTTTCTGCTTCCTGCTGACCACGCAACTCAGCACGGCATCGGTCAACATCCACGGGGCCAGCAGTTTCTCGCTCAGCCTGCGCTTGTCTACGTGGTGGTTGATGTGGGTTCGCCGGAAACCGAGTTTGCGCAGTAATGCGCCGGCGATCTTCTCGTCCGACGTGCCGTAGTGATGCGCGCCGAACCACCAACTGGCATAGGGGGACTCGAACCCGGCCTGGCGCGTGTCGGGGGCGAGCAGCGCGAACGCTGCCGGATACTCCACCAGCCGTCGTTCCCCCTCCTGCAGCGACACCCGGATGCCGTACCAGCCCAATTGCGGCTGTCGCAGCGGGATCACGATCTGTTGTTCTCCGGCATCAACCCGCAACGCCAACAGTTTCCTGCCGCTGTCGACCTGCTGACCATCACTGTCCCGGATATCCCACTGCAGGACGTATTCGCCGTCTCGTGCGGGACGCAACGCGACCGGTATCTCCGGCGTTTCGTCGTTGTGGAAGATGTTGCCCGGCTGGCTTTGCCGTACCTCAAGTTCTACCGGCGTTTCCTCGAGGGTCACCCCCAGCACCTTCACGGCGCTGACGGTCCCGTCCGGCTTCCAGCGATGATCGTGGAACGGGTGCGCTGATGCTGTCAGTTTCCCCAGCAGCTCAAAGTCGAGGTAGGGGCCGATCTTCAGCGTTCCCCGAACCGGCTCTTCCTGCCACAGCAAATCTTGAATCTCACCCACCGGCAGAGCGACTTCTGCCAGCCACAGCGGTACGGTCTTGCCGTCAACGGTTGCAGTCCCTGCCCGGACGACACCGGTTGCCGGCGCCTCGCCAGAGCGCGGCAGCGTGACGCTGACATCGGCGATCGCGTCACGACCGCGGCCCGACCACCCCCCGCGATCGACAAAACGGGTGAGACGGGCGGTGAGTACAGGTTCCTTCCGCGGGTCGTCGTCCACAACGCACAGCACCCAGGCCCGCACATACTGCGCCGCGGGAACGGAGATCAACGCAGAATCCCGGAGACCGTCAAACGCGCTTCTGGCCAGAACGCCGCTGCCGTCAAGTTCGCGGTAGGTGTCACCCACGTCAATCCACGTCGAGGATGGCTGGACAAATGGCACGCTCCGGTCCCCAATGCGCGTTATTCCGCCTCCGTCAGGAACGCCGGCGGTCATCTTGACAGTCGCATTTTCAGGCAGAGAAGCGGCGGCAGGCAATCGGGATATGTCGAGAGGCAGGTAGCGCGGGGCGTGCCGGGGCGGCGCGAATCGCGTCTCCCCGACCGCGGATCCGGCAGGGACCTCGAAAGCGATTTGCTGTAAGCGCGCGGGGTGCAGAATCCTGCCGGCGTAGCGCCCGTCCATCCAGAGTTGCACCTCCCCGGGAGCCATGCGGAACGTGACCGGGAATCGATGGGCCGTAGCCGGGGGCAGTTCGTCCCACTTGGCCAGGTATCGCTCCCGCACCTTCTTTCCATACCGAGCGAGGTTGGGGCGAACATAGTAACGCACCCGGCCGAGGGACAACTCCAGCCCGGCGTCCTTGAGTTTCTGTTCACCCTCAGCGTAGTCAAACGGGGTAATCGCGAGCTGTTGTCCGGAACCGTCGTGCCAGTTGAGCATGACACGGAGTCCCTTCGGGCCGCAGCGCAGTGTTGTCGTCGCGTTGGCGGCCGTATCGGGAACTGCCGTCCTGATCTCGAACGTGCGCACCGCGGTCTTCATCCCGCTCTTCTCTCTCACGTCCGGTTCATCGAATGCCTTCAGCGCGATGGACCGGATCTGCGTGACCGCCTCCTTGCCCTTGCCCCCGCGGTTCGGCAGAACGACGACTCTGAGCCGCTCGATTCCGCGGCGTATGTTGTCCCCCCGGACCAGCCGTCCTTCGAGCGCCGTCCATTCCGACGGCACAGCGCCAATCCACACGTAGGGATACGTCCCGCCTTGGGAAACGTGTTGCCGCACGCCGGACCCGGTCGGGTACGCCGCCGCCAAGGGGGCGTTCAACGTAACGGCATGGCCTGCGCCGGTCGCGGCGATGCCGGCAACCCCGCGAACCAGGTTGAAGTTCGGGATGTCCCCCAGGTCCGCCCTGGCGTTGAACGCGACCGTACTGGACTTGGATGCCTGCCATCGTGACGCGTCCCTGACCTTGATGACCGTGTCGCCTTTGGCTGCGTCCGCGGCCAGCTCGGTCAGGGATCCCGGCACCGTAAAATCGCCGGCATCGCTCGGGATGATGCGCTTCTTCCCGTCTTCCGCCACGAGTCCCAGCAGGCAGCGTGAGGGCTCGCCGCTGCGCGTTCGCGCGGTCACGACCAAGGCGTAGTATTTCGCGGGGTCGACGGGATGACGCCGCCGCGTGAAGACCGCGGGAGTGTCCTTGGTCTCGAAGACGCGCTCGCCGTCCTCGGTCTCGACGATCGGGAGTCCCAGCACCTTGGCGTCGGGGCTGGCGGCCGTGATCATCTCCAGCACGGTGCCGTTCTGTCCCAGCGCTGTCAGGGCCGAAATCAGGACTAGCGCCGACAACGGCTGGATCATGCGCTTTCCCACCGGGTTCTGTTGCCACTTCATTGCAGTCGTTCCCTTTTTCGAGAAGGCAGCTGGCCGCCGGCCAGAACGTGAAGAACAGCGCGCTGTCCCCATTCGTTTCGGTCCGGATGACCACGGGATCATCTGTCCTCAAAACGACTGTGCTGATCGTTTATGTCCCACGTTTGCTTCCAAGCGCTCCCAGGAGCACATGCATCCCAGCATAGGGGAGTACCTTCATAAAACAAATTGACTCTGCTTATGGATCTGATAAGGTCATCTTTATGACTACCACTCAGTTATCCTGCTTCAAGTGCCTCGTCGAGGAGGGGAGTGTCACCAAGGCTGCCCAGCGACTCTGTGTGACCCAACCTGCAGTCAGTCAACAGCTGAGGCTCCTTACTGAGAGTCTGGGATGTCGGCTGTATCACCGTCGCGGACAGCGCATTGAGCTGACTGCGGACGGAGAGTTTGTGTATGGGAAGGCCAAGGGCATCCTCTCCGAGCTCGAAGGACTGCCGCAGGAACTCAGGTCCCGCGGCAGGAGGGTCATCGGCAAGGTGCGGATCGGGAGCGGCCAGGTTGCCGCCAAGACCGTGGTGGGGGACACGATCCACGACATGTCGGAGCGCTATCGCGATGTGTCGTTCTCGCTGTTCGAGACGAATTCCAGCAAGCTGCCGGAGCTATTGCTCAAGTCCCAAATCGACCTGGGCGTCGGCATTCTCCCTCACAGTCGGGACGGCATCCGCTTCGAGCAACTGCTGAAGGGACGTCTCCTGCTGATCTGTTCGCAAAAGAGTCCTCTGAGCTCCAGGGAGATCATATCGCGGCGCGAACTCCGCAAGCTCAACCTGATTCGACACAGCAAGGAGACCACAGCTCGCGCGATTGCCTTCGAGTTGTACGGCGAGGGCGGTTCGGAAGCCAATTTCCGGCTCGAAGCCATGAACGCGGAAACCATCATCGCTTACGTTCGCCGGAATATGGGAGAGGCGTTGGCAACCAGTCACACGATCGACTGGCTGAAACCGCATGGCATCGCGACAGTCGAGTTGGAAGACACGGTCCAGATCCCCTGGGGAGTCATGAGCGACGCATCACGTCCCATGTCCAAAGCGGCCAAGGCCTTCGTGGACAGACTGACGGCTCAGTTCTCGTAAGCGTTGAGCTGTCTGTCCAACCCGGTTCTTCCGTATGAGTTGGCAGGGGCCAGACTACTCCTTCGTCACCTGGAGCGGGATCTGGACATTGAAGGAGTGTCGGACACCGGCTTCGTCGATCGCGTCGGCCGCACACAGCAGCGCAATGGGGGCGCCATCCTCGATGTAGGCCTGGGGTCGCTCGAGATGGGGGAACTGCTGCGTCTCGCCATCCTCCCACTCGATGCTGCGATCTGAGACATGTTCATGCTTGGCGGGGCGCCAGTCGAATCCGTCTTCGGACTCGTACTGAACCAGCGAAAACACCCGGGCACCCTCTCCTGGGTGCCTGATTCGTTTGACGACCGCGCGGTACTTGCCTGACTGGTACCAGATGTAGGGGTCTTCGGCGGGAAAGCGATCCCCTTCGATGGTGAAGATAGGGATACCCCCCTTCACAAACGGGCCGATCGGGGAATCGGCCGTAGCAACACAATGGACAACCGGGCCGCCGAAGGGCAGGTCGTACTCCTGGCCCACGCCTTTGTACACCATCAGGTAGCCACCATCCGGGCGTTGGCAGACCGCCGGATTCGAGGTCATAAGCGAGTCCGGCGCGTCGGGGTCGGGGCTTACGTCGAGTACGGGCTCGTCGAACCGCTCCCACGGGCCGCCCGGGCTGTCCGCGACGGCCACGCCGATCCGCTGATTGTTGCGGTGCAGCCAGTTGAGCCCGTGTTTGCCTGGTTCCCCGACGACCTTGCCATCGCCAGTGTTGCCCATGTAGTACAGGTAGTACCGATCGCCGAACCGGTGGACGTTCGGATTGTGCGTGCACAGCCCATCCCAGTGCGCGACGCCGCGCGGAGGCAAGGCCACATCTCGGAAAGTGAATGGCCCAAATGGCGACTCCGACACCGCATGCGCGATTTCTGAGTGAGTCACCCAAACCCAACCCAAGCGCTTGGGCCAGCGGGAGTACAACATGTGGTACAGACCATCGTCGCCTCTGACCAGCGACCCGCCCCAGATACTCATCTCTTCGCTGGCGAACACCGAATGCCTCGCGACTCTCCCGAACGTGATCTTCAGATCGGACATCACAGGTCCCTTTGGTTGATTGCTTCGTCTTACCGGGTCGCGTTGCGTCCGCATCCCCAGGTCAGTCTATGCGCCCGGAGAACGCGGCTCGGAACAGGCCTTGATAGCCTGCCGGAATGAGGAGGGTTTCCTCTCCGATGGAGGCACAGTCAGGGCTGCCACTGAGGCGGAACCGGCAGAGGAGCTTGGGTTTGGAGAGGCAGGAGATGTCAACAAGCGTGACATCCCCGCCGATCCGGTTGCACACGGCGAGAAGACCACCGTGACAAGTGGGTTTGCCGTAGAAGTCCGGTCCACCCTCGATCCTGTGTACGGGAAGGGCCTCATAGTCCCCGCCAAACCCGGGAAGGTAGAATGAATACCCCCCGTTCCGGGTCAGCAACGCGTAGGAACCGCATGGGCAGTACCCGCCCGTCTCCATGTCTGGTAGCACGCCTGTCACATCGGGGAGCGGCTCCGGATCGTCGCCAACCAGGTCGAGCATGAAGGTCCGGCCGGCGCACCATGTTCCGCAGATGAATCGGCCGTCAATGAACCCGTTGCAGAGCTGCCGATAGTAGATGAGTCCTCCCGTGCCTCGCTCCGTGCGCATCAACTCGGGTGGGGCAGTGCTGTCCAACCTCAGGGCCTCGTACGCGGAGCCTCCTGCCTGGATGACGGCAACACGTCCATCCGCTGAAACGCGCACCTGCCGCACAGGAGACTGACATACGTAGGTGTGCACCCGCTCGAGGCCGGAGCCATCGATCTGGTAGCACGCCAATCCACCGGAGCTCTCCGCCACATACAGACGTCCGCCGTTGATCTGGAGATCCATTGCGAACCCCGCGCTGGCACAGGTATTCAGCAGTCGGAGATCCTGATCCAGGACATGGACCCCAGCCGAGCCGCACGCGGCATAGACCAGGCCTCCATACTCCGCGGCGGCGTAGACCTGTCCGAATGGGCGATAGTGTGCGACTCGCTCCGCAATCGGGGACAGAGCTTGCTGCAAAAAAGGCAGGTCGGGTTCGTGAAAGTCGCCGACCGCACACAGCGGCGATGTGGCGACGGTTTCGCTGGCAGCAAACCTAACGAGCGAGGGCTTCTGCCGGGAGGTCCCAGCAGCCATATCAGAGGGTGTAACTTGGCTGGGTTCTGGAGAGCGGTCGTCCTCGACCGTATGGCGTGCGTGCAGCCACGGCGGGGGACCGCCGCTCTCCAAGGAAGAGCCCGTGTTGACGAAGGCCAAGCTACACACGAGTTCGGCGTCGCGGAATACGTGGAGATCGGAGAACAGAGCCGCGACGTACAGGCACCCGTCGTCGATGGCAAGGCCGCACACCGGGCTGTAGAGCTTCTCCTTGGGATCGAACGGGAGAATCGGCTGCCGTCGTCCGTGAGGCGATTCGGTCTTGAGCTCACGGTATCCCGGATCGCCGGGATAGAGCGGGATCCGGATCTGGCCCAGCTCCCCGGGAGCCGCCGGATTGGAGACGTCTAGAACGAAGATCCCGTTATAGGTGTGGCAGAGGTAGGCATGCGGATAGGCCAGCTCAACGCGCCACGTGTCCGGCCAGCCGTAGTAGAACCTCCAGTCGAACTGGACTCTGGAGAGCTGACGAGGCCGAGCCGGCTCGGACACGTCGAAAATGTCCATGCCATTGCCTGCTCCGTATCGCGGATCCTCAACGCCCAGTGAAGCCCCCCGGCGATGGTGTCCGGTCGCGGCGTACAGGATGCCATTGTGCACACGGACCCCGTCTCCTCGTCCGCCCAGGGGAACAGTGGCAACCTGTCTCGGAGCAGCCGGATTGCGGACATCGCAGATGGCCACCCGGCGCTCCTCCCAGGCACCCACGTAGAGAAAGCCATCGCTGACTTCGCACGACTGGGCCTCACCCACACGCATGATCGACATGTGCCGCGGAAGCGCCGGGTCGGAAACGTCCACGATCTCAACCCCGAACCACCTGCAGGCAACGAACGCGACCCCGTCACAGATGTCAATCCCTGTCGCGAACTCGATCGTGTCATGGTGAGCGATGAGTCGCGGCTGCTCGGGATCGGAGACATCAACGATGAACAGTCCGTCTTCCCGAGCCGTAATGAATGCCGTCGTCCCCCGTACGACGATCTGACGGAGATTCCCCAGGTTTGCCAGGGCGCCAAGCGGCCTGGGAGCGTCTGAATCGGCAAGGTCCAGTACGACCATGCTGCGGTTCTGCAGCGCATACAGGCATTGCCCTCGGCGAGCCACATCAATGCATCCGCCGACGCCTGCGCCGCTCGTCGGCACGCGCTCGTTCCCAAACGCGATGTGAACCGTTGTACCCACGTATTCCTCGTCTTCTTTGCTACCGCGACTCGATGTCGTACCAAAGGGTGACTTGCGGCGTTCTTTCGCTCGCGGTCGTACACTGCCAGCCAATGTCATTGACATCAAGCGGCCTCGGCCTCGTTGCCCACCAACGTCGCTGCATGGGGACGCGGTGCTATATTCGAGACTCAATCGTCCGGCCGGTCCGAGACGTGATGCGCACCACAGGATCTTCGGGAGCCGTTCTGAGACAGGAAAAAGGGATGAACATCAAGAACATGAGGATGACCAATTGGTCGTTCAAGCTGTGCGAGGACAACCTCAGAGATATGGCGGCGCCGTGCATGGATCCGGTGTGGATCGGGGCGGTATCCGATGACGTCATGCGCAAAGACGTTCGGGCCTTGAGACGTGCCGGCTTCAACACGTTGATCGTCGAAGGTCTGAGACGGCTTGTGCTCTACGAACACAACCATGTGAGTGCTGAGGTCCGCGCTGCCATCGCCCGGGCTGTTGGCATTGCCCACGCCGAGGGAATGGACGTGTTCTATCATTCCACCTGTTCGTTCGCCAACCCTTCACTTGGCATCTTCACCGAACACGAAAAGACGATGCTCTCGATCGATGGAGAGACGGGCGAATACGCTTTCGTGGACAATTGGAACGGCTGGTATCTGTGGTGCATGAACAATCCGGATTTCCAGAGCGAATACTACCGGTTGGCCAAACTCATGGTCGCAGAGACCCAGGTGGATGGCATGATGACCGACGAGGTTTACTTCCGCACCGGGTGGCATGATTGCGTCTGTCCGCATTGCCTCAAGACGTTCGGCAAAGCTGCGCCGGAACCCGACTTCTCCGACCCTGATTGGCGCGAATGGCTTCGTTTCAGATTGCAGTCGACGGGTGATTTCTACGAGGGTTTGCGGAAAGCAATTGGCGACATTCCGCTTCTGGGATGCAAGAATGACGAACCGAATCCGTCCCACAGCCAGCTTTACGGAGAGAATAACGATGAACGCATGCGCGGGACCAGTATCCTCTTCACTGAAGTGTGCACGCGCAGCGGCAAGAAAGAGTGGCGCAGTACCGCCACAAATTGCGCCGCGTACCAGGGGGTAGGCGTGCATTACGACGTCCCGGTTCTCGGTCTGTCAATCAGTGACACCAAACACATTGAGTTCGCGTGGGCGCTCCGCATGGCACACGGCATACGCCCCTGGGGAGTGGGGAGTGCTCTCATGGAACGGTCGCTCTCCCCGGAAGACAATCTGACTGACAACCCGGAAGACGTGGCCGAATATGCCCGACTTTTCCGGTGGGAGGACCAATGCAGCGGTCTGCTCAGCAAGGCAGGAAGACCGGTTGCAGACGTCGCCCTCCTGTTGTCTTCGGCAACGCGCGACCAGTATGACTGCCGCGATCACAGTTTCTATCGGGAGTTTCACGGCTGGTCCAATGCTCTCACTGACGCCCACATTCAGTTCAGTGTTGTGCATGAGGACGACCTGGACAGACTCGACGACGAGTTCACGGTCCTGATACTGCCGCACGCCGTGTGCTTACGTGATTTCAGCTTCAACGGGAGGATCATTGCCACTGGGAATTCAGGGACGTACTGCCCAACCGGTGAGAAGAGAGCGGTGCCGTTGTTTGAGGAAACGTCGCCTTTGGGTGAATTCGACGTTGCCGGTTTGCCGACGCCGGTCACGGTCCTTGAAGCCCCCGCGAATTTCTTGGTGCGCGCTGTCCATACTGACAGCGGATGCCTGGTTCATCTGCTTAACTGCGGGGACAAACGCGGGAGCGACATTGCCATCTCCATTCCCGGAATGATCAGAGCCAAGCTCCTTTCACCGGACATGAAGGAAGCATTGACGCTGTCGATCCTTGGTGACACGGTTCGCTTCCCGGCTGCAAGTTTTGCGACGTATGCTGTCTTACATTGTTCCCCGCTAGCAGAACGCGTAGAGAGCTAGGAGCAGCTATGAAATCTCGAACGCCCCGTCAGCATTTCAGCAGTGATCTCGTCGCTCAGGAACAGGAACTGCGGGACGATGTCCTGCTCAAGCGTTTTGCCGAGTCCCGCACGGCCAAGGCGGGTGATCCGTATCGCCCGTTCTATCACTTCAGTCCCCCGGAAAACGGGCTGAATGACCCGAACGGTCTGTGTTTCTGGCAGGGCAATTGGCATCTCTTCTACCAAGGCCATCCCAACGAAGGCCGGATTCACTGGGGGCACGCCGTCAGCAAGGACCTCATTCACTGGCGGGACTTGCCGTATGCCATCTATCCCGATACCGAGCAGAACTGCTTCTCCGGTGGGTGCTTTGTCGACGGGGACCGGGTCATTGCCGCCTACTACGGTCACCACGGGCAGGCCGGACTGATGGTGGCCGTGTCCGACGATCCGCTCTTGCTCAATTGGGACGTGCTCACGGGGAAAGCCGTTATCCCCAATGTGGACTACGACGAGTACGGCTCGCCCCACCAGATCTACGATCCCTGTATCTGGAAGGACGGCGACTTCTACTACGTGCTCTGCGGTGGGTGGACCGACGGCATCAGTCCCTTGGCCGAGCCCCACGCGAACAACAAGGCCGGCTGTGAGAACGCGACCCCGTGCCGAATGGCCGATCACTTGTACCGTTCACCCGATCTGGAGAACTGGGTCTACATGGGCGAGTTCATGGAGAACGACATCTTCGGATTCTCCGGCGACGACGGCTCCTGCCCCTACTTCTGGCCGATTGGTGACAAGCACATCCTGCTCACCTTCAGCCACGTACACAGTGCGATGTACGTAGTCGGTGAGTACGACCGACGACGCCAGAGATTCGTTGCGAGCGGAGGCGGCTACCTCAATACAGGCCGCCAGGGCAACGGGAGTATCCACGCACCGTCCGCATTCCCCGACGGCGAAGGTGGACTCAACTGCATCTACAACGTCAGCGAGGGACGCCCCCAGGCCGGGTGGGCCCAGATTATGTCCCTGCCGCGGAAGTACACCCTCGGCGACGACGGACGCCTGCTCATGGCGCCTGCCGGTGATGTCGAGTCCCTGCGTGAAGGCGCCATCGAACTGAGTGACATCGAGTTGCCGGCCAACCGTGAGATCGTGGTCGACGAGGTGCGCGGGAACGCCATGGAGATCATCGCCGTCATTGATCCCATGGAAGCTCGTTTCATCACGCTCAACGTGTTACGCGCCCCGGACAAGTCGGAGTACACGGCAATCAACTTCCATCGAGAGGCGGGGAAGGACTTCGGCAACCGAAGCTGGAGTGTCCGCGACAGCATCGTCACCATCGATCCGAGCTTCTCCAGCACGAGTGGAGAGGGAGAGATCAACGAGCCGCAGAGCTGTTCATATCTGCGCAAAGCGGGGGAACCGCTGGAGTTGCGCATCTTCGTGGACCGCTGCATCGTGGAGGTCTTCGTGAACGGGCAGAGCGCCTGTCTGACGCGGGTCTATCCGGAGGGCTCCGACAGCCTCGGTTTCTCCATCCAGTCGCGCGGTCGCCCCGCTCTCTGTCAGACGCTCCGGGCCTGGACCATGAGACGGATCTTCCAGTAGGCCTCAGGTCCAAGGGAGTCTCGATCCGCCGATTGGCCATGCCTCCACGGGGAAAGGCATCGTCACTTCTTCTTGTAGACTGTGGGTGCTAAGCAAGCACTGTGATGTCGTGTTCCAGGAATCTGCGATCCCCGGTGACAACGGGGCAGTTCTCGACGACAGGACCTTTGAACTGTGAACGCACTAACCGTGAACCCCGCTGCGAGACCTCCTTCGCGGCGGCTCCAGTGAGTAGGGCAAGAAGGCGTGCTCACAGGGGGAGCCGTACGCGGCCCACATGCGGCCTTGACCGACCTCAGCGACGAACGACAGAAGCGTCATGGTCGTCTCGGTATGGTGGCAGACGCCGGTGCACTGCCCGGGAAAATGGTACCGTTGTGCCATCGTGATGACATCCCGTTCGACTCGCCCGCGATGGTCGAGGAGTAACGTCTGAGCAGCGTGAGCGCGCGGATCACGCCTTTCACGCTCCGCTTGGGGTAAGCCGCTGAACCGGGGGCTGTGGTACGAATTCGCGTGCGTCACAAAGCTCTCTTCCCTCGGCAGCACGGCCTGGGCCGTCGGCGTGGTCTCGACGCAGCAGATATCGCCGGTTGCGTCGCCCAGCGTGTAGTTCAGACACCCCATGCGCCGGGTCCGCTCCAGCAGTTCCAGCGCAGCAGCCGTACTCTCTTGTTCGAGCAGCATACGCGACAGGAAGCAGTAGGGCACGCCAGGCCCGGCCCACGCAGGACCATCGGCACCGGGCGGAGTCGGACCCGATCGATACGGCAATTGGTTTGCGGAGATCGCGATGCTCTCCGACAGACCCGGCCTCCCAACACTTCCTGCTAGTGCAAAGGCAAGAAATGCCGGCCCATCGTCGGGCCGACCTTTGAGCAAGACCATGTAGGGCTGCAGCAACCGATGCCAGTCCATGTTCCAGGCCACCAGCGTCGCCGTGTTCGTGCATGCCGCCAGGGTGGTGCACTCGTCAGCTTCGGCTATCGACACGGCGGAACGCTGCTCCTGACAACCACGCCACTGCCCCATCTCGGCCGAGCAATTCATGCGGAACGCGTCCTCGAAGCTCAGATCGGCACCGGAGGCAATGCCCTCGACTTCTTCGATCAACGCCGGCGCCGCGGCACGCACAAACGGCACCGCGTCGACCATGGCGCCCCGAGCCGCTCGGTGACGGGTCGCGTCCGGAACAAAGATCCCGTCGAATTGAGCGGACAGGTCACGGATGAGTCCACGGCACTGCTGTCCGTACTGCTGCCCCATCTCGAAATGACTGCCCTGCATCTCGACGACCGGAAACCGCTTCTCCTGCATCATTGTCACATCCTCGCACGTGAACTCCGTATGGCTGCCAGCTCCCACGTCCAACATATCCCCCTCGGGCACCTACAACCACATCCGGTGCCAGGCAAGCAAACGGAACACTTGCTGGACTAGTACCAAGCTGCGTAAGTCAGTGTACGCCCTGACGAGGACGGCTCCGGGATGAGAGGAGCCCCGCCGGGCAAGAGGCGATGCCGTAGCATCGTCGTTTCCCGGCGAGGCGGCAACACAAGCGCGCAGCGGCAGTCACACAGCACACACACCGGTGCCCACTCCTGAGCCCTCAACGGCGCTGGCGTCCTGCTTCCCCGGCTCTAGATTAGCGCCCAGAATGGGTATCACGCTACCTGATTGATGAGCCACTGGAGAAACACAATGCCGGAACCGCGCATTCCCGTGATATTCGACACTGACATTGGTGGGGACATTGACGATACATGGGCATTGGCCATGCTCCTCAAATCACCTGAATTGGATGTCAAACTCGTGGTGTCCGACACCGGGGACACGGACTACCGAGCCCGCATTCTGGCCCGATTCCTGGACGTAACCGGACGGACAGACATCCCCGTCGGGGTCGGATTGCCCCTGGGCATGCCTCCCGAACGTATGCGGCAGGCGAAATGGGTTGAGGGCTACACACTCGATGCGTATCCGGGAACGGTCTTCCGCGATGGTGTACAGGCGATCATCGACACGATCATGGAGGCCCCCGAGCCGATCACACTGATCTGTATCGGCCCCGTCCCCAACATCCGGGCTGCTCTCGAGCGTGAACCTGCCATTGCCGCAAAAGCGAACTTCGTGGGAATGCACGGCTCCTTCCGTGTACATCACACGACCAACCATCATCTCGATATGGCTGACGGTCAGATTCCGGAATGGAACGTGCGCTGTAATGTCCCGGCCGCTCAGGCTGTGTTCCGGGCCGACTGGCGAAGCGCAGTGATTACCCCGCTCGACAGCTGCGGAATGATCGTTCTCGATGGTGAGAGATATCAACAGCTGCGTCGGAGCGAAGACACCGTCGTGCGGGCCGTCATGGAGAACTACGATGTCTGGTCGCCCTGGAATGAAACAAACGATCCGGACACGCACTCGTCGGTTCTGTTCGATACGGTAGCCGTCTACCTTGCGTTCACGAGGAAGGGCCTGATGATGGAGACGCATCCGGTGTCCGTCGATGACGAGGGCTACACCCAAATCGATGAGGCCGGATGTCCGATTGAAATCGGGATGGGATGGGACGATCTCGCGGGGTATCTGGACTTCCTCGTTCAACGACTGCTTGAGCCGGCCGTTGCGGGGGAGTAGCGCTCAGGCTGATGATGGCGGCGATGCCCCGGGATCACATGCGAATTGGACTGACGCTGGTCTTCCTACACACGTAGAGGGCCTGATTCCACGTTCAGGAAACTCGGGAGACAAGGTAATGTCGCACGCTTCACAGACCGACAGCCCGACGAACATACTGGTGTTCTTCTGTGACCAGTTGCGGATTGACCTGCTGGCGTGCTACGGGGGACGGACCGTGCGGACGCCCAACATCGACGCCCTGGCGGCAGAGGCGTGCGTCTTCGAACGAGCCTACACTCCCTGCGCGTTGTGTTCGCCTGCTCGTGCCAGCCTCATGACAGGCGTGTATCCGCATCGCCATCACATGTTCAACAACTCGTCGCCAGGCTACTCCTATTGCGAGCATCTGCGTCCGGACATGGCAATGTTTCCCGACTGGGCAGCCGCCGAGACGGAGTACGAGACCGCTTACTTCGGCAAGTGGCACATCGGCCCGGCGGCAGATCTGTTCGCCTCCCGCTTCGACCACACGCATCCGCGCCCCGGACAAAGCGATCTGCCTTTCCTCGCCAGCTCGCACTGGCATCCGACCACCAATCTGGCCCCGCTCGTTGATGCATACGGGGGCGGCCGGGGAGGCACGATTGCCTTGCCAATGGAACGGTTCCCCGACGTGGCGGCTGCTAACTTCACACGGCAGTTCCTGCGTGCACGGGAGAGCAAGAACCAGCCATTCTGTGCTTTCTGCGCGTTCCCCGGCCCTCACAGTCCCTGGCTGGTTCCTGAGTCATTTGGTATTCGACACGACCCGTCGGAAATCGATCTCTGGCCAAACCGTTGTGACGAGTTCGCGGGGAAGCCCCTGAACCAGGTGAAGCTGCACCGGCTGGGACAACGCGGCCGGCTGAAGAGCTGGAGCGACGAGGAGACACGCGAGTTGCTGGCCTGTCTGTTCTCCTACATGGAGCTGATCGACGAGCAGGTCGGTGCTGTCATCGCGGAACTGAAGCGCACAGGTCAATACGAGAACACCATGATTGTCTTCACGGCAGATCACGGCGACATGGCCGGCTCGCACGGATTCAATAGCAAGGGCGCGTACATGTATGACGAGATCTACCGAATTCCTCTGCTGATCAAGCCCCCGGGGCCGGCTCAGGGACGACGCGTGCCGGAGTTGGTGCATCTGATGGATGTGACCGCCACTCTCATGCACGCCATGACCGGAGAGCAACCGGAGAGCATGGGACAGCACGAGCTCCACGGTGAATCGCTGCTGCCACTGACGGCAGGCGAGACCACATGGTCCCGCAAGGTCCACTACGGTGAGTACCACGGGGATTGGTATGGGCACTACTCCGCCCGCATGGTCACTGACGGGACATGGAAGCTCGTGTGGAACCTGTCCGATCTCTGTGAGCTGTATGATCTGGAGAACGATCCCCAGGAATTGGTCAACTGCTTCTACGATCCCGCGTGCAATGAGATCAGAGATCACTACTTCCAGCTACTGACGCAGGAGGCAGAACGGACTGGGGACAGACACGTGGCCTTGCGGGACCCGGCCGTCGAGAACGAATCCGTCTTGCCGACGTGACCAGCCTGCGTCCGTTCTTCTGGCGCGCACACCGAAGGCCGTAACTTAGCCCCGCAGTGAATCCATCGGAGCGTGGCAGCTCCTCCCACGTTGAAGACAGCCTCGTCAAAAACAGCCTGACCAATGTGGGAGCGGGTGCCATCCCGCGATTGTCTCTGTGCTCAGTTCGCGCTTGACAGGGGCTGTAACTCGGCCTAGCGGTGAATCCATCGGAGCGTGGCAGCTCCTCCCACGTTGAAGACAGCCTCGTCAAGAACAGCCTGACCAATGTGGGAGCGGGTGCCATCCCGCGATTGTCTCTGTGCTCAATTCGCGCTTGACAGGGGCTGTAACTCGGCCTAGCAGTGAATCCATCGGAGCGTGGCAGCTCCTCCCACCTTGAAGACAGCCTCGTCAAGAACAGCCTGACCAATGTGGGAGCGGGCGCCATCCCGCGATTGTCTCTGTGCTCAGTTCGCGCTTGACAGGGGCTGTAACTCGGCCTAGCAGTGAATCCATCGGAGCGTGGCAGCTCCTCCCACCTTGAAGACAGCCTCGTCAAAAACAGCCTGACCAATGTGGGAGCGGGTGCCATCCCCCGATTGTCTCTGTGCTCAGATTGCGCTGATTGCGACGTTCGCTATCGGGCGCATTGCTGCAGACCCCGGGTGGGCCGTTGGGCCGAACAGCACACCGAGCTGGAATCGGCGCAGTGCCTACGAGACCATGCTGCGCGATTGGATCAGTGAGGAACAGTTCGGCGAAGGGCTCCGGGCCGCGCTGCTTGCGGAGGCCAAAGGCCGTGGTTTGACCCAACGCCTTCACGCCGCAGACTGGTCCATGTGGCGCAACGTCGCCCAATGACGTGTCCGCCCCTGCCTGTCCCATCCAGCCGACGCCTCTTCACAGCGGAGGCAGAGCACCGTGCCCCCTACCCCTGGGGGCTGAACTCCAGCCCGACAGAACGCGCTGCAGCGAACTGCGCAGGCCGGCTCACCCGCCGGTCACCTGCGGCACGCTGAACTGGCCACAGCAGCAGAACAGATTCTCCGGGTCCATGTACAGCACATCGTCGAGCATGTCCCAGAGGGCGCGCTCTTCGGTACACAGGTTCACCGGCGTGTCAGGGCTGATCCGGTGGATTTCTTCGATGTAGTGGCGGTAGATCTCAGCACGCGCCTCGGCGGGGAACGGACTGCTGTGCTTGCCGCGCATGTCCGCGTCGGCGGCGCGCATCGCCTCAAGCATGCGCGGGTCGAGGTTGTCGGCACCGAAGATCTGCTCCGCTTCGGGACAGGTCATCATGGATACGACCCAGAGCCGGACCGTGTCCGGCGTGGCTGCGGCGAAGAGTTTCTCGAGGGCAGTCGTCGCCTCCTCACGCCATCCGACGTGCGGTATGATTGGGGAAAAGCCCGCACGCACCGTGTAGCCGGCCTGCTGGCACTTGCGCATCGCTTCGAGCCGTTCGTCGAGGTTGGGTGTGCCGCGCTCGATCTGGCTGCACTGCGTGTCCGTCGCTACGGTCCAATAGCAGGGCATGTGCTCCTTGTACGGCAGGTCGAGAAGATGATCGACGTTGTTGCTCTTCGTGTAAACGAGCAGGTACTTGCCGTTGCGCTGGAAACACTCGCCGAGCACCTCACTGGCCCCGTACTCGGGTTCGAAACAGGGATAGTCGCTGCTCAGGTCGTAGCGATAAAGCATCTGGTGGGGGTGTTCGCGGAACACGCGTTCCAGGTCCTCGGCGAACGCCTCGACGTCGAGCATGAAGTTGACCGCGTAGCCAAGCCCGCAGTAATCGCAACGGTGCACGCATCCGTTGATGCTGTGAATACTCCAGCCGCCCTGGCAGACGTAGGGCCGGTCATCGAGTCCGTTTGACTGCTCGCGGCGCCCGTATGCCGGGCGCATTCCCGCCACGGCCTGCGCGACACTCCGTGCGCGGGGATTCGCGTACTTCTTTGTCACCGGCTGCATCCGGTCCTGCTCCCAGACGAACGTGTTGAACAGGAACACGGGATCCGCGTCGATCTTCTCGATGCCTTGGCGCACACGGCTCGACTGCACGGTCAGCTCTTCGCGGCACCCGGCCGCGGCGATGACCTCGTCCGCGCCATTTTCATCGATGACGTCGAAGGCGGGGTTCCCCAGTCCGTCGAGCATCCGCTCGAGCCGGGCCGCGGCCTTGGGATTGTCGTAGACACGTCGGTGCACGAACACGCGACGCGGATTCAGCTTGTACATATCAAAACTCCGTACAGAGCGCCTCTGTGTCTTCTACTCGGCTGCCCTCAATCTTCGTTGACGCGCCATTTCCACAAATTCGTAACAAAGGTGCTCCAGGGGGCCGTGGGCCGGCCGCACTGGGTGCGGGCGGCGTGACCATCTATGTAGCAGGTCATAACAGCACGGTTGTGACGATTCCAGCCGGCAATGTCCACATCATTGCCGAAACCGCTGCTGTCCCCCGTCCACCCCGGGACGGATGTGACGCCACTGGCCGCGCAGACTTCGCTGTCGCACCACATCACCTTTTCGGACGCTTGGCGCACGAACGACATTTTCCGGCCACACATGCCAATGTTCCCGTAGGGGTCAGGCGATTCTCCCCTAACCGGGTTCACGTTGTAGCCGTAGGACATTGTCAGGTAGGGCCTCGCGGCCCCGCCCCCGCCGCTTTTCCAGGGGTTTGTATCGGATGGACAGAGTAGGATGTCACGAACGCTGAGATAATCGAGGATGATCTCCTGCGGGTAACGCCGGCGTCCCCAGACATAGCCGGGTGACCCTGCATCCCTGATGAGCGAAACTGCAAAATGCTCGTCATTATCGCCGGCGTAGAGGTGACTCGCCATCCCGATCTGTTTCACGTTGCTCAGACATTGGCTCTGGTGCGCTTTGGTTTGTGCCTGGCGCAACGCCGGCAGCAGCATCGCCGCCAGAATTGCGATAATCGCGATCACCACCAGAAGCTCAATCAGGGTGAACCGCGAGCGACGTCGCTGTCTTCCCACGTCGACTTGAGTCAACGGTTCGGCGAATCCTGAACTCACGGCTTCATCTCGTTTCCTCGACTCCATGCGCCACTCCCAATCCCTACCTGCCAATGCCTGGATGCTGACTGTCACCTTGTCGACAGAGACGCTTGATGCACCGGGGATATTGGCGTCCGCCGGAGCTGGGTCAAGGAGAGGGAACTCGTTGTCTGCGCTTCCGCGGGACGTCTCATGTGTCTGGTCTCGGGGAGGGGAAGGGCTGGGATTCTGGCGCCAGGCACCCCTGAACGCACGGTGGTCAATTGCCGGATTGGTCGCCGGCGAGAGAGCCGGGAAGTCTGGATCCACTATTCCAGTTCCTTTGCGCAGTCGATGGGGATGCAGAATATGGTGTCAACCGCCATGCCGGCGACTTGGGCAGTCAGGTGCAGGATGTGCTTGCCGGCCGACAGTCTGTGACGCAAGGGCTCCCCGTTGCCGTCTTTGAGCATTCGCCAAGACCAGTTGTCTGCAGTGGTGCTGTAGCCACCGGTGTTGGGGAAGACCAGTCCGTTCCAATCCGGCCCGGGACTTTCACCGTCGATGCGGCAGTCACGCGTCGCCTTGGCACGCGCGGCGTAGCGCAGAGCAATGGCGTAGACACCGGCTTTCGTGACCGGGATCGTCCATTCCAGCCAATGCCCTTTCTCGCCGCCCCAATACGTGACGATCTTACCAGACGCGTTCACCCGCCCGCTGAACGTCCGGCTCTTGCCTCCACCTTCGCCGGTCTTCTCTTCGGCCTCGATCCAGATACCACCCGCCGCTCGGACGCGCTGTATCCGGGCCGCTGCGACGTGAATGGCCTTCGTAAGTTTGGCGCCCTGTCCCAGATCCGTCCCGATACGCAGAGTGACCGTGTGACTGCCGGGCTCCGCGTAGGTGTGATTCACCTTGGCGCCTTCGGAAACTGCCCCATCGCCGAAGTCCCACAGCCACGTGTTGATCTCGCCACCCGACGCACGGGATTCGGTTGCGTCGAATGCAACGGACGTACCTGACGGGGACAGTCCACCATTCCGGGGTTCGTGACGAAACGCGGGACGCAGGGGAGAGACGGATGCCCGAATTCCCAAGGCATCGGACGCTCCCGAGAGATTCCCCCAGGCATCCATGGCCCGGACACGGTAGAAGTGGGTACTCTCGGGCTCCAGGTCACAGTCGTAGAAGACGGGCTCGGCAGGGCTGCCGATCAGGTGTTCGGCTCCGGCGGGAAAGTCAGGCTTCCTGCCCCGGTAGACCTGATAGCGGGCAACGCCTTGCGGCGCCGGGGTGGAGATCCAGGTGAACTTCACCGACGCGCCGGGCAACTGATGAATGTCGGCATCTTCGAGGGTGAAGACGGCGGGCTCAAGCCCGGTCGGAACGCTCGGTAGTGAGACGGGTGAAGCGCCGTGACCGGTGGGACGGAATTCGGCGTCGTTGGTGATGCAGAGCACATCCACGGCCACCCCTCGGTCAGATGTCGTCAGTTCAAGGATCGCCTTCCGCTTCGGCAGGAGCACGGCTCCGGCATCCAGGGGAACCCAGTGCCACCGGGCGCCGCGGACCGGAAAACTGCCGAGGATTTGCCCCGCGCAACGCAGCTCCATGCTACCGGCGGGCGTGTCCTTGTCCTTGCACGGCCAACCGTGAGTGTAAGTGGCTCGCTCCAGTTCACTCAGCCCTCGCACCCGGGCCCAGACGTGCAGCCCCCGGCGTTCCGGCACACGCAGCGGCAACGCCACACGGCCGCGCAGCCCTTGAGCCAGGGCCTCGTGATACACGTGCTCCGGGTCGCTCAGCGCCACCGCGTAACCGCCGCTCGCGTCGGCCGGATCGAAGCACGGCACCATGGGGGCCTGGATCTGCCCGTGTTCAAGTTCGTGGAAGTGCCGGAACAGTGGCGCATCGCCCAACTGCACTTCATTGGAGAAGACACGCCCCTCCAGACCGGAGTGTTCCACGCTGGTGAGGACGTAGAAGCCCGATGCGTCGGCGGGCAGACGGTGGTTGGTACCGGTCAGCAATTTGCCAGCCGCCCGCTGATAACCGCGCCCGCTCTCGTCGGAGCGATAGAGACGGTACCCGCGGATCTCCGCATGGTGTTGGGGCAACTCCCAGCTCAGCGTGCGCCGCCAGCCGAGGCGCACGCTCCGGGGGGGAGCGGGGTAGCGCACCACCGCAATATACACGTCGCCCAGGGGACGCTCGGGCACATCACCGGTGACCATGGAAGAGAAGTAGGAGACCTTGGTAAAGTCCGGGCTGAAAGTTGGGGCGGGCCGGAACATGGGCTTGCGATAGCTGCCCTTGTCCAGGTGGTTGCCGTATCGACTTCGGTAGTCGTAGTAGTTGGTGAGGGTGGCGGTCCACATGGTCTTGTGTTCAAGATCGATCATGAGCAGGGGGAGAACGGGTTCGTCCAGCCCACCCACCACCGCAAAGTCCCGGTCCCGGCGGTATTCGTGCGGCCAGGTGACCCGATCTATTCTGGTATACGTGCCTACGAAGCGGTTCTCTTCGCTCTCGAGTCCGTTAAGGGTCACTGTGGTTGGGCCGGCGAACGCAAAGCTGCCGTGTCCTCCCAGACTGCTCATGTGGACCAGTGTGCCATCCTCAAGCAGAAACCGTGCGTCGTCCCCGGACCAGGGGAGCCCCGCAGCGAAGTCCCACCACATGCCCGATTTCATCTTCACGCGGCCGCCCAGGACCGATGTCACGATTCCGGTCACCGGGCCGACCGGATGCGACACGACCCGCAACGGCCCCCGGTGCTTGCCCGTGAGCGGCACGGCGACCACCTGATAAGGGTTGGTCTTGTGAGTCAGCAGGTTGTCCTGGTTCAGATCAAAAAAGAAGTAGCGCCGGTCCTGACCGTCCACCGCATCGCGCCAGTTGTCGCCGGGCTTGAACAAGGCCGTGGCAATACAGTCGTGGACAATGTCCTCCTCCGGGGCAGCGGAGATGCTGGGAATGGGGTAGAACCGGAAGGCATCCCCCTCCGCTGTGGAGGTGGCTACGGATCTGTTGTCCTCCGCGAGCCAGACCATGGTCTCGTGGTCGACGGCGGGGATGCGCGGCCCACGTGCGCCGTAGCTGCTGCTGCCGGGATAGTGGACAATTCGCCAACCGGGCCGGCTCGGGAGCTCAATGCGACAGCTCCCGCCGTTGACCGCATTCACGAGCGTGACCGCCTCATCGGTCCGGCTGTCGATCACCCACTCGACCGGATTCGCGCCAGGAGGAAGCCGTCGCTCCATCCAGGGAAAAAGCCAGACCAGGTGGTGCCACTTGTTGTTCATATATCGGGCGCTGCCGTCGGTGCGCAGCACACCAGAGGGCGCACGCCTGTAGCCGATATGCAGGAAGCTGCCATCACGGTTGAAATCCGGCGTGCCGACGTAAGAATGGTCATCCTGCCCGCCTTGAGTCATAAGCCAGAGCTCTGTGCCCACGAAGCTGTCCCGAAAAACGACCTTGCCGGGACGACTGCGGGAGGGGCTGGCCTCGATCAGGTCCAGGTGATGCCGAGGGTGAGCAGGCAGGTTCTTCATCCAATCTCTCTGCAGCACGGTGTCCCCGAGCCGGCGCAGCTCGACCCGCCTGGCCCATAGTGTGACAGGCAAATGCGCAGGAGGGGCTGATGACGTACGCCCCATGTAGCCGAAGCCCACATCCAGAGACTTCCCGCCCTTTCTCTCAACATGTTGCACCAGGAAGGGCAGCTCCACCCAGCGGAACTCGGCACTCACTGGTACGGGCATCTTCATTGAGCCGGCCACCAGGTGCATCCGGAACGCATCGGTTCGCGCCAGGGCCCTCAACAGGTAATGCCCCGGCGCAACCGTGATTCGTTGCCGCAGGGCCTCGCTCGGGTGCAATCGTCCAATTCGGAGCGCATCCGCCTCCACATCCCACTCCGCCCTGGCCTCGCTCCCCGACGTTCTCACCTTCAGCTGCCAGCCGGGAACGGTGTCCCCCTTCAGCTTCAGTTCCGGATTGACCAGCGGTGTAAAGGGAGGGGGCTTCGGAGTCGTTGTCGGTTCGGGGGCGCCCGAAAAGCGGACAGGACCGTATCCGAGCCGCTTGCCCACTTGCCACTTGCCGTCCACCTCGACCCACGTGTAGGAGCTACTCCGGAACTCGAGAACACTGGCCCCGTCGAGCTGCTGACAGGCCATGTCGACACTGAGGTAGAGCGTGTCCCCCCGCAGCACGTCCGCGAAGCCGGTGGGGGCAGCCTTGCCCTCCCCGTCCCAGTGCGTCCAACTCCGGGCCTGAGGGCCCTCCCCTCTGAAGGAAAAGCTGAACATGTAGTCCACCCCTTCCATGATGCCTGCCGCTCTGCGCCCCGTTCCCGGATCGTTGTCGGCCTTTATGTACAGATTGATCCCGTTTCCCTCGACCTTGTAGGGCTGCGCAAAGACGATTTTGAGGACGTGTCGGGCTTTGTGCAGGGGCGTGTGCCAGACCTCGGTGACCACGTTCATATCGGGTTGGGACGCCAGTTGTTCCGCAGCCTTTTCGTTCCGTCCGGCCAACCGCCACTGGAAGCGTTCCTTCTCAAGGATGTGGGAGTCACGACGGAACTCCGTAGGCAGGTCGTCAGCGGGAACGGTTGGTGTCCCCGCCGCCGCATGTGCAACCAGCCAGAACGACAGCGGCATCAAAAGGAGGAACGCAGCTCTCATGTCATCTCCCGGAATGGTTCGGAAACTCGATGTCGTGGGCCAGGCAGAAAAAGGCTGTTCCAACTCGGCACAACACGGCCAATCTCTCAAGGCAGGACGAGGTAGCGTTCCGCACCTCTCTGACCAACGGTGAAGGTGAGACGGTGATGCAGCCGAATTCTGCGAGGGCATTGCGGGTGCCGTCGCTCTTCGTGTGGTAGGCGGCGGAGCTCTGCCTGCAGATCGAGGCGTTGCTCCAGAGCCAATCCCACGGTCGAAGCCAACGGCGAACCGCGTCTCGGCCTCGGATGCCATGTGCCCACAAAGCCTCAAATGGACTCCCGAAACGACCTTGTTCAAGATCATCCACAATCTGCATCTTGAACGCTTCACTGTACCGCACTACTCTCTGTGACACCCAATCCTCTCCTTGTATAGGTGTCAATTCATACCAGGACGAGACAACATGCGCCTCCTCGGGAAGACGTGTGGCCAGATCGAGCAAGCGCCTTAAGTTCCGGGGCATTCAGGGCAGCCCAGGTCAACGTAACACGGGAGTCGCGATGGCAGAAGACACTGCACACCCCAAGCCCTCAGCGGCAGTCCTGCCTGGAGCCGCCGAGGCGCACTTACCCCGGACCTTCGGGCTGGCCTGGCTCCTCGCCTTCACCGGTGCAGCGACACCGGGGCCAATGCTGGCATTGGTCATCGGACAAGTTTTGGCCCAAGGCTTTCTGTCCGTTCTGCCGATTCTGCTAGGGCACGCCCTGCTGGAAGCGGTTCTCATCGGCGGCTTTGCTTTCGGCCTCGCACACCGGCTGAAGGGACGGCGTGTACGCGGATTCCTTTCTCTGGTCGGCGGCCTGGCCCTGGCATGGATGGGCATGGACATCGTTTTGCATGCCCGGCAGATGACACTTGCCGCCGCGGAGTCTCAGGCACTGGGCTGGCCGATGCTCATCCTTGCGGGGATAGGGGTATCGCTGTCCAATCCCTACTTCACTGGCTGGTGGGCAACCGTTGGCGCCGGCCAGATTGCCACGTTCGGGCTGCGCAGGATTCCCGAGTACCTGACATTCTGGATCGGCCACGAGATGGGGGACGCGGTGTGGTATGTCTTCATTGCAGCGCTTCTGTCTCTGGGACGGCGATTGCTTAACGACGACGTCTACCAGGGCCTGCTGTTGGTGTGCGGGTCCGTCATCTTGCTGTTGGCAGTTGTCTTTCTAGTCATGGGCACGCGCTGTCTGTTTGCTGCTGGCCAACCGGCTCCCGCGTCCTCGTCCTGAGCCGGCGTCTCCATGAGAGGGCATCTTCTCCCCAGAGGAAACCAAGGAGCGTTCGAAGTCGTTCGCGTGGCGGATATGTTGCGCGAGTCGAACGGGCAGACGATATCGGCGCTCTGAAAAGGGAAGGGGATGTAATGGAAGCCATTCACTGTGGTCCCACAGATGCTGGGATGCTGGAATTCTGGAATGCTGGGAGTGAACGAGTTACAGCATTCCTGCGTTCTTCTGAAAATGCGGAATGGGTGCTGGGAACACGTTTGGATCTCGGAGGGTGCAGCGGCCGATTTGAACTCACTTCCAGCATCCCAGTATCCCAGAATTCCAGAATTGGCCATCCTGTAGGATGACTGTGGAAGCCATTAGAATCGGGGTCTGCGGCATCGGCCGGAGTGGCAAACAGCATTGTCGTGTCTTCTCGCGGGACCGGGAGAGCTATGAACTGGTTGCGCTTTGCGACCTTGATCCGGCGCGGGTCAGCGCCACAGCGGCGAGGCCTACCCAGGCTACATGGCGAGCTTCACGGGCGGCATCATACCCAACCTGGGTTGCCATCCCATCGATCTGGTTGTCTTCCCGGAGCTTGCCCAAGTCATAGGGGGCGAGATCGAGGATCCGTACTCCTACGACCACGACCGCCTCGCGCATGAAGTCATCCTGGCGGCCTCCGGTTACACACCCATTGGGGGTAAGCGGATACACCATCGAACAGTCGTCCAAACAGAGCTTGCAGCCCTATCCCAGTGCGAATAGCATCGCGGAAATACTTGGCCAGGTTGGTCTACTCTGACAGAGTGGACCACGCAAGCGGACGCAAGCCCAAGGGATCTTGAGCCATGATCGTCAATGTCTCTGAAGCCAAAACCCACCTCTCACGTCTCATCGACCTGGTCTACCATGGCGAAGAGGTGCTCATTGCCAAGAACAATCTGCCTATCGTGGACTTGGTCATCCACAAGCCCAAAGGCAAACGCAGACTCGGGCAGTTGGAGGGCGCATTCGTCGTTCCCGCAGATTTCCTTGACGACGACAATGAAATCGACGCCATGTTCTACGGGGACGCCGCCGAATGAGGATCATCATGTGACACTCACATCTTCCTGTGGAGCCTGTCGGATGTCTCCCGTCTCGGGACGGCAAACCGCCAACGCCTGGAGACGACTGCGAACATCGTCTACGTCAGCTCAATCAGCATCGCGGAGATTATGATCAAGGCGTCTTTGGGCAAGCTGACTGTCGATTTTGATCCCGTGGAACAGGCGGAAGCGTGCGGTTTCGAGTTGCTGGACTTCTCGGCAAGAGACGCGGCATTGCTCAGGGATCTGCCTTTCCACCATCGCGACCTTTTTGACCGAATGCTCATTGCGCAGAGCCTGGCGAGGAAGTACTACATCATGTCCAGCGACGCCAAGTTCGCGAGCTACGACTGCAGGCTGATCGGCTCAGAATGAGTGACTGCCCGAGCCGGCTTCAGCGGATCGGCTCGATCTCGATGCCGTTGAGCAAACGGCAGTCGTCAATCTCGGGGGCGGTGAGGCGGATGTCCAGGATTCCCCCTTTGACTTCGACTTGCGGGGAATCCAGGACGATGTGGTTGCTGAAGTCGCCCTTCATGTCGCGAATGAAGACGACTTCCCGGCTTTCGTTTCCGACGTGCACGGCCGAGGCCAAGTTGAGCTTCTTGCGGAAACTGGGTTCGTATCCCCAGCGCAAGTAGAGCGTGACGCGGTACGTGCCGTCTGCCAGCCTGAATTTGTAGCCGTCGATGTCGTACACCTCGCTGGCGAAGAGCGGCTTTTCGGGGATGTCTCTGACCTTGCCGTTTTCACGGATGCAGGCCTTCGCGCGACGGCCATAGTAGCCATAGCCAAGCCCGTCGGCGAAGGCGGTGTCCCGCAAGAACAGCCTGCCGTCGGCCAGCTCCACGGAGGCGACCGAGCCGCAGTTGACGCGGACCCGCCCCTGGCGGAGCATGTCGGCGGTCTTGAGCACGTTCTCTTTGTCGTCCAGGTTCTGTTTAAGCTTGTGCCAGGCGGCCGAAAACAGCAGCCGGTGCGCCTCGGCGAAAAGCCCGGAGCCAATAGCTGCCTGGACCTTGGCGACTGCCTCCCCGACCGCAGATGCGTCCAGCCCCAATTCCTTCGCGGTGGAGACCGCCGAGACTGTCCTGGCGACCTCGTCACGATAGAACGTGACGACGCCTTCCGGCACGGATGCCTTCGCCGACGCAATTGCCCGCCCGCCCTTCGTGACCAGGAAGCTGCGCAGTTGGTAAGGCTCGAGGGCGACTGTGCCCGCCTGGATCTGTGCCCCGTCGGAGAGGTCTTCGAGTAGCTCCGCGCCGTCGATAGCGACGCTGCAGTCGGCGTGCAAGAGATTGGCGCAGTAGACATAGCACCCGTTCTTGGTGTCCAGGTAGCGGACGGTCACAGGATCGGTCGCCCCGGGAACGTCCTGGAAAGGCAACGCTGGCAAGGCACAATAGGCGCGGGCGAATTCGCGGATCTCGTCTTCCCGTCCCATCGCGGCGAGGGGCTGTCCTCCGAAGGTCCAGCGCAACATGTCGTACTTGGCGATGCTGAAGACCGGGTCCTTCAGGGCATGCCGCCCCGGTGGCTTCAGATCGATGTTCTGGAAATACGAGGCGTAGCCCGGATGGGGCGAATCCGTGAACGTCTCGCCATAGCTGTGGAAGGCGGATACCTGCGTCACCCCGGTCCCTGCTCCGAGGCAGTCCTCCGGGCGGTTCAGATCGTAGAGCTTCTCGTCGATGTCGGTAATCTTCTCGGCATGCTGCAGGCTCCAGCGGAAGTGCGTTGGCTTTCGCATGGGGTCCACTGAAACGCCAGGGATTTTGGCAAATGAGGGATGCGTCTTCACGCCGCCGGAGACGACAAGCTTGAGGGCGGGCTTGTGTTTGTCCAGCAAGGCACGCATGCGCTTGAGATGCCCGGCTACCTTGGCGATGTTCCATTCAAGCCATGTCGCCTCGTTCTCAGCTTTCGCCAGATACTCGAACCGTTTCATGAAGCGGTCCGCGCCGTTGAAATCAGGCATTTGTGGCGCGGCTTCAGCGCGATACAGGCTGACGGTGAAGTCGTCATAGCTGTAGGTCCCTCGCTCGGCGTATTTGTCAGCCTGGTCCTTGGGCACTTCGGTCCTGACCGCCCCGACGGCGGCCGACGGCCCCATGCAGTAGTCGACCCCCTCAAAGCCGTCGTATCGCGCGTTCTGCAGCAGGATTTTTTCCAGGTGCCCGAGGAACATCGCTTCGACCTCGGGGACGAGCATGTTCGACGGCGGGGTGGGTTGCCTGGAGAGCGGCTCCCCAAAGGCGTTCAGGCGAATCCAGCCCTTCTCTGTCCACTCCTGCAATCGTCCCGGTTGGCGGAAGAACTCGGGCATTCCGCCATGCAGGTTGAGGATGGCGTGGACACTTTTCCCCCGCTTGCCGAAGGCGCGGAACATGTACGGGACGAAATCGGGTTTGTAGGGATACTGCCCTCCCGATTCTGATCCGAGCACGGGGTAGAAAAGCCATCCGTACCGCAGCAGGGGGTGGTCCCAGGCCTCCTGGCCAGTGTAGTCATAGTACTCGAGCAGAACGTCGGTGATCTGCTCATACCTGGTCCCCAGGAAGGGATTGCCCCACGTGGTATGGTCGAGGAGATAATCGAAGGTCTGATCCTCGTCACAATGCCCGAACATGCGGTGCGGCAACCCCTCAGGGTAGTTGATCGCCAATCTGGGCAAGCCGCCGTCGATGGCGTAGATGCGCAACGCCGCGATCGCCGCCGGATAGCCGCTGGACATGGTCCTTGCCTCGAAGACATACGATTCGAAGCCGGGATAAAATAGATACGTCGCTGTCTGCATCCCGCCACTATTGGGATAGAGGTTGCCCGCTGTGATACCCCCCGCGAGACAATCGCGTAGCGCCTTCGATTTTTGCGGTTTGTACATGTAGAGACCGATGTTTCGCGGCTTGTCGTCGGGCCAGTCGATCTCCAGCAGCACGGGCTGCCCAAAACGCAGGTTTTCCTTGGCGAAGGGGACAATCAGCGCGACGTGGTCGTACTTCCCCGGTCCGGCCTCCAGATAACCGCCAACCGCCTGCACGGGGCCGCGGAGAATCAGGTCCGGATCGTCGACGGCGGCGAACTCCTTCTCGAAGAGCAGCCTGCCCTTGTTGTAGTCGTCGCCCACCGGTTTGGGGTCCGCCGTCTTCCAGCCCTTGACGATTTTGGTCCTCCGGATTCTGCCCCCGGGAGTCTCGATGTCGAAGACCAGCCGGACGACTTGCCCGTGCGCCAGGTTGACGGCCGGCAGGCGGCATTCATGCTCCCGGGAGACATCCAGCTCGTAGGTTTTTCCCAGCAGGAAGCGCCCCTCCAGATCCAGGATTTTGGCCTCAATCCGAACCTTCGCCTTGATGATGTCGCTGTCCACCGGGGGAGGCGCCATGAACGTCCCCCCGGGGGCGACCCGGAAGGTAAAGACGTAGTCGACACCCGCGTCGGCGATACTGTCGTCGATCAGCAGGTCGACGGGCATCGTCCGCCGGTATATCCGGCTCAATTCGGCCTCGCTCATGGCGTAATTGGTGATGTGCAGGTTGTCGTAGGTAAATCCGGGGCAGAGCTCGACGCTCGTGATGCCCGCAAGCGCCAAGTTGGCGTACTGCGTCGTCCGCCAGGAATGGCCGTAGTAATAATAGGGCAGCGCGTCGAGCATGTTCTGCACGTAGCCCTCCTCGTCAAAGGTCAGGGCGTAGAAGTGCCAGTCGTCCTCGACAATTGCGCCTCGGATCCACCGTCGGACCTGCTGGGAGGAGAGGCCCTCCTCGCGGGTGAGGACAGAATTGAACCCGGCCCCGTCGATATAGACGTTCAACAGCGTCTTCTTGCCCTCGGCGGCCTTTCCGGTGAGCATCCAGTTGTTACCTCGTGTGCCCGCGACGGGGACTTCGGGCCGGTACCAAAACAGGATGGTGCCGCATTTGCCGATCGACTTCGGCAGCTCCAGGCGGAGGCGCTGCTTCGCCCCGGGCACGAACGACAATCCCTTCCCGGAAACGCCGTCGGCCAGACGCGCCCCCTTCACGCTTTGCAGGACATGCTCCGACTCGAACGGCTCATCCAGCAACGTCCTCTTTTCGCCGGGAACGAAGGGCTTTTCCTCCGTGAGAGCGACGATTTCCAGGTTGCGGATCTCGCAGTCGAAGTTGTAGGTGTAGGCGTGGAACTGCGCCAGGGGCGAGCCGGTCCATTTCATCTTCGGGGAGACAAAACGACCGCAACGGAACACGTAATGATCCCGCCGCAGGGCGATCTCCACCGTAAGATGCGTCGCCCCTTGCGGAAGCGCCAGGTTGGCGTCCTTGATCAACGTCTCATGGACCTTCTTGCGGCCAGGCTGCTTGCGGATATATATCCACTCTTTGCCGCGGGAGTAGAACATGGTGCTGGACGTGTCCGCGAAGTGCAACGTGGCCCCGATGTGACCGTCACGCGCGCCTTCCTTCTTCTTCCCTTGGCGGATCTGGAAGCGGACCAGAGTGTCCCCTTCCGCCGCGAAATCGAGTTTCGCCGTGAGGACTCCGCCCTTGCTGCCCTCGAAGAACAGAGCCTTGTCGACGAGGGAGATGCCGCGGGCCAGCGTCATCTCCTTGGGCACAGACGAGAAATCCGTGCGGAACAAGACTTGCGCGGATCCCGCCTGCGAAAGGCAGAGCGCCAAAACAGAGACGAACCAAGAATAGAGCTTTGACATATACAGTCTCCTTGTGAACTGGGCAGGTGGGACTCCGTGGGCCAGACAACGGATCCAGACGTTTCTCACTTCCCTCTCCCTTTCTCAAGCGCCCGCACAAGCTCATACCGGTGGGGCTGCGGCTTGTTGGCCTCGTAGATCTGCTGCATCAGTCTGTCGCACTGTTCTTCTACCGCTGCCTTGCCGCCCGGCGTCCCGAAGCCGACGCGAGAATGCCGACGGGCACAGTCGCCGTGAGTCACTCACGCCTGGTTGCCTGACCGTTTCGCACCGGTCTTTCCGGGAGAGCTACACGATACAGCATGTCTGGGTCGTGTCTCTTCCGGCGATCGACACCCGCTCATCGAACAAGTGGCCGAGTTCCCGGTGCAGGGCGAAGACCTCCCCCATCACACGGTATGCGACCTGGGCAAACTCGCGCTGCGGAAACGCAATCAACTCAGTGTTGACTGAAATGGGCATCTCTCAGACATCTCCTCTCCCATTTTTCGCCGCCCCGTTTCTTTGGCTTCCCCATCCTCTCATCACCGTCCAGCCAGTATCTCATACACATGGGGTACGGGTATACGGGCCGCAAATGCCTCCTCCTCCAGATCCACAACCCGGGCGACCACCTCATCGCGCTTGGGCCATTCCGCCAGGTAAGTAGGGACCTGCCGCTCGTACCAGCCGTTCTTGTTCATCTTCGTTTCCGCGAATTCCTTCACGGCGGCCAGATCATCGGGATCGATCCGACGATGACGCAGGAACCAGCGCACGGATGCGTAGCCGCGCAGCCGGCCCTCCGTGCGGCGGCGTGTTTCATTGATCTTCGCCACCTTCTCTGCCTGCTTCACCTGTGGCGTGGCCTGGTTGGAGGCCAGATTGATGCCGGCAGCCCACTCGGCTGCCGTATGCGTTGCCACGGCCGTGCCATCGATGGACAAAACGTGAGTCCCTCCTGCCAGCCCCTCGACCCGGAGAAACTCCTGATTCAGATCCTGCTCCAACGGGACCAGCTCAAGCATGCCACGCGCCCCCTTGGGAACGGGAAACGGAAGGGCCTTCGCGGTGACCGTGAAGGTCCAGCCATCAGCCGCACGCCTAATGCCGCTGACGTCAGCGTTCTCAACCTGCTTCACCTTCCCGGACCTGGCGTCGAATCCCACTGTCGACACAAGAGAGGGCACGCCCTGCCCTTTGAGAAAAAAATACGCCATCGCGAGATTTCCGGGCGTGCGGGGGTGAATCCGGTCCGGCCCGATGAGGGTGTAGCGTGGGTCAGCCTTCTGTTGCTCGCGATTCAGAGCGGTCATCGGCCCATGCAAATCGATGACCTCGGCCTGGTACTTGGGGGCCAGTTCGCGGGCCATCTTGCCACACGTCGCCAACGCATCGTTACACCCGGGGCGGTTGTTGTCCCGATCGTTGACGCACGTCTGATCGAACGGCGAAGGGGTCATCAAGACAAACCTGACCGGGATTTCGCTCCGAATGCGTCCCAGGAGCTTATCCATGTTGGCCTGGTGCCACTTCAGCGACGCAGCCTGCGCTTTGAGCTGCCCTTCGGTCGGTTCAGCGACGTAGTTCCCGCGCCCTACGTCGTTCATTCCCAGCATCACGACCACGGTGGTAGGCGTCTTCGAAAACACATCCTCCTGAAGCCTGCCCATGGCGCCACCGGCCGAGTCTCCCGCCACACCGGCGTTGATGAACCGGATCGTGCGCTCCGGGAAACGCGTGAGGTAGTAGTCGTAGATCATCCCGTGGTAGGCCCCAGTGTGCGTGATGCTGTCCCCAAGGAAGCAAACGCGGTCACCGTCCTTGAACACCTCTGCTCGAGGCGAGGCGCCCAACAAGCAGACCATCGTCAAGGCAAAAAAAACCAACCGCTTCATCTCGCTCTCCTCACGTGAGCCCTGTTTCTGTTTGAGGCGTATGGCACCATTCACTCCAGGGACGGGAAAGGGGACGAGAAAAACCCAGACTCGTGTGGCGAGCGTGCAGCCGAAGATAGCTTGGAGCAGTCGGCGAGGCAAGGACCTGCGTGGCATCACATGGCTACCGTACGAATGGTCAGTATCTTACTGACATCGGCCCGATGGTCAGCACGAATCCCCCCGGTTCTTGCTTGAAAGACACCCAGACGTCGTCGGCCGGTAGTCCAGACAACACAACCACACGGACACACTCTTGAAGAACACACTGGCACTCACGTTGTTCCTACTTCCCGCCACGCTCTTCGCCGCAGTCGGGCTGTCCCCTATCGATGCCTGGGAACGTACACTCAAGCCGTTGACCCGCGAAGACGTGGAGCGACTTGATGCCGCCCCCCGGGTCCCCATGCCCGAACACTTCAACATCCGGATTGGCGATCAACCGTTCACTGATTTCGCAGTCACATATGCCCGCGGAGACAGAGCTGCGAGAAAGAGCGTCCGGTCAACGTTCCGGCGCGCGGACGATCTGGCAGGCACACCCGACGTCGAGCTCCGCGCGCTGGTCGCCCCATTCGACGCGCGTGGGCGCTACTCCTGCGCCTGCCCGATCCACCCGTTGCAGGTGCGTTACTACTCCGACTTCAAGTGGTCGCTCAACGATCCCTGGCGCTTGCACTGCCCGCTCTGCCTCAAAGAGGAACGGCAATACAGCTACTACCCGAACCCTCGCTACCCGGACGACGGCGAAGGCTGTGCACCAACCGACGCTGTCTGGCGCGAGGACCACGATGCAGCCTGGAGCGGGCGCAACCAGGGCATCGCCTGGGACCACTGGGACGGACAGACGCACGGATATATGTCCACCCGGCGCTTCTTCTTCAAAGGCAAGTGTCTTGACCACATCTATCGGCGCCTGGGGAGTTCGACGCTGCCGACCCTCGGCCATGCGTACCAGTTCGCGGCAAACCTGTTTCCCGCAGATTCGCCGGAGAACAAGCGCGCGGGGATCTACGCACACAAGGCCAAGGCGCTCATGCTGTGCATGGCTCGCGCGCACTTTGGTGACACATACTTGCGTGACCTGTTCGGCATGACGCAGACTCAGTTCGAAGCACGTATGTGCGGCTTCTATCGGGGCGCGAACGGCCAAGCCTGGCGCTACCGATTCTATCCGGGCTACCACCTGAATCAGACCAAAGATCAACGCCCGGGCGACAAGGGTTGGCGCATGACGAGTATCACCACCGTCTACCGCGGCACCTGGAACACCAAGGCGGACACCGCCCGACAATGGCTGAGGGCTTTCGCCTTGATCGCCGATTCCTACACCCCGGACGAACGCCACGTTGGCCTCCGAGGCATGACGCAACGCATGATCGTCTCAACCGCCGGCGATGCCGCAAAGCTCCTTCAGGTCCCGAACGGTCCCCGCCGGCTGAAGCGCGGCATTCTCGAGTACACGCTGCATCCCTACAACCTGATGGCTGCGAGAGACAACCTCGCCCCGGCAACCCTGCACCCGACACTGGACCTGGGGCTCCTTTTGGGTGACGAACGGATCGTGGAAAACATGGCAAGAGAGATCGATTTCTTCATGCTCAACCAGTTCACTGGCGACGGCGTGGGCTACGAGGGATCGCCATCCTACACACCGTGGGGCGTGGCCGGGGTCATGAACCGACTGCAGGGGAAAACCGGTAGCTTCGACAAGACTGCGCCGTGGTACGACACGGGGAAAGACGCCCTGAACTGCTGGGCTATGCCATCCGTTGTAGACATGTGCTCCAAGCGAGAGATGTACAGTTTTCCGGACGGCAGGCGCATCGCCTGGGAAGACTGCACAGTCGGTGGCGGGCGCGCCCCGGGATGGATGACGAACGTCCTCAACGCAGGTGGCAAACTCCCTGACTGGGTCAAGCCGTTTGTCGAGACCAAGCGGGCTGATGACGGGAAGTGGGATGTGGCCTACACCAGTTCGTTGACGCTGCCCAGCTGGTTGTTGCACGAGAACCGAAAGGGCATTCTCCGTTGTGGCAAAGGGACCGAGCAGACCGTGCTGCACCTCGACTTCGGCAGGATCGTCGGGCACTACCATTACGCCCCACTGTCCATTGGCATGTACGCCAAGGGCCACGAACTTGCCACCGACCTCGGCTATCTCGGCTCCACGCACTACCTCACCACGAGCTGGATCAAGCAGTTTGCGTCGCACAACACCGTTCTGCTGCGCCGGGAAGACGGTGACCACAGTGGGATGCGCTACCTGCGCGGCGATCTGCGCACATTCAAGAGCACCCCGACCATTCAGTTCATGGATGCAGCCGAGAACGATGTGGCTGACTGGCAGAAAGCGACTTTCGCAAAGCCGGGTGTGTACCAACGCACGGTGGCCTTGATCCAGGTTGGCGACAACGCCTATGGGCTCGACCTGTTCCGCGTCCGCGGCGGCAAGATGCATGACTACTTCTTCCATGCGGCCGGCAACACGCTCGAAATCGATGGTGCGGCACTGACACCGGATCCCGTCCCCGACAAAGACCTGTACGAATGGTCCGGCTTCTCGTTTCCGTGCAAGCCAAAGATGGATCTACGCCACATTCGCGAGCTGCGCGCCGGCACGGCGCCCTCTGGCTGGACCGCAACCTGGCGCGACATCACCGACTGGCGCAGCAAGCCGCCACGACGCGATCCAGACGCGGCGCTCCGGCTCTGGATGACCGCCGGGCCTGAGACACAGCTCATCGCAGGTTCCGCCCCGAACCAACGCTACATCGACACACGTGACTTTGGTGAAAGGCTGCAGGTGCTTTGCGCTCGCCGCACGGGGCAGGAGGCACTCGACACATTCGTCGGTGTTCTGGAACCCTATCGAGGCCAACCGTTCATCGAGGCGGTCACACGACTGCCGGTCACCGGTGGCGATGAAACGGCTGTGTGCGTGAAGGTCATGACAGAAGCACGAACCGACTATCACCTCGCGTGGAACCGACGCCAGGAGGGCGCCTCACTCAGCGTCGTGGATGGCTCGGTGACATTGACCACGGATGCGGAGTTCGCCAGTTGCAGCATGGAAGCAGGAGAACCAACGTCGCTCTTCATGGTGGGGGGAACGAGTTTGACCGCGAACAATGCGGCACTGCGGCTCGACACCCCGGCCTATACGGGGCGCATCCTCGCGTTCAACGACCTGCAGGATACACTCACCCTCGAAGCCGATGGAGTGCTGCCGACCAGCACGGCGCTCCTGGGCCAGGTCATTGTCATTCAGCACCGCAAAGACCGCTCAACCTTCACCATCAACCGCATCTCCCGGCTCGAAGGTGCACGCTACCGAGTGCACTTGGCCCACACCCCGCACATCGCAGCCAATCACGTGCTGGTCCGTGATGTGAAAGGCTCCAAAGCGATCGTCGAACCGCGACTCGTCCTTGCCAAGGGCGCATTCAATCTCTACCGCATTGCTGAGGACGGCAGCGCTAAGCTGCTGGAGCCGTGGAACGGGGAACGCGGGCACAAGACGTACGCCGACGAATGGGGTGCGCGGCTCCTGTCCCTGCAGAAGCTGCACGTGACCAAGGCGGCGAAGCGCCTGGCCCCCGGTGACCGGCTGGCGCTGGCACACACGGAAATCGGGCACGACACGTTCCGGATCACCAACTCGGCCTATGTGCAGTCGACCAAGCAGTAGTCGGACTATTCCGAGGCACCCGGCTCGACCTTCCTGCCATCCCAGGTCACGGGTTCAGCCATCTTCCATGGGTCTGCTTTGAGACGGACACAACCGGGAACGCACTGCGGTCCGCAGCCGCAGACATAGTCTGAGGCGTTGTACCCCAGCCGACCTCCGAACTGCTTCCACATGTCGAGGGACTCGGTGCTGAAAGTGATGGGGACATCAGGATCGATCTTGCGGATCTCGTTGATGAAATGACCGTAGACTTTGGCGCGGAAATCGTGGGGGAATGGCTTGAGGCGATCGCCTGCCATCTGCTCCGCGGCAGCGTCTGCGGCCTCGATGGCTTCAGGATCCAGGTCTTCGGGATCGAAGGCGGTGCGTAACGTGTCGACGTCCATCCACGCCAGCGTGAGCAGGTTGATGACCTCTGGTCTCATGCCGTCGAAGGCCAGTCTTGCCATGGTCGTTGCCTCCTGGCGCCAGTCCTTCATAGGGACAATGGGCTTGAACTTGAGGCGGACCGGGTAACCGGCCTGGTAGCACTTGCGTGCCGCGGCAAAGCGTTCCTCAGTGCTCGGAGCGCCCGGCTCGTAGATCCGGGCAGCACTCGGCGTGGCGATACTCCAGAGCATGATCGCGCGCTGATCGTGGTCGGTGTACTCCAACAGATGATCGACGTTTGCACTCTTCGTGTGGACGACGAAATGGCGATCGTCGAACTGCTTAAAGAAATCGATCAGGAAACGGGTGTGATCAATCTCCGGTTCCAGGATGGGCGTGTCTGAATTCGCGTTGGTCAGGTACACCTGTTGCCAAGGGTTGTTCTCCACCAGCTTACGCAGGTGCTGGGCATAGTGCTGCAGATTGACCTTCGCAGAGATGACGCCGCCGCGGCCGCAGTAGGCGCACTGGTGTGAGCAGCCATCCATGGTATAGAGCCACCATTGTGGACGGCAGACGTGGTCTCTCTGTGGTTTCCTGTAGTCCGAGTTTCCGCTGGAGACGAGGGTCATGTTCTGCAGCCCGAGAAGCTGTGACACCAGCCCTCTGGCACGGCCGTTCATTCCGACCTTCTTGCTGAGCGTCGCCATGTTCGGGTGTTCCCCGAAACTCGCCAGGTTGAGGAGGACGTCCGGATCCGGGTTCTCGGAGAACGCGCTGAAGAGATCGGAGCGTCTTTCCAGCCAGCCGCGCTCGGCGATCAAGTCCGGGACATCCATATCTCCGAATCGCTCTGCCCTCTGGTCCATGGCCGACTCGATTCGCTCCACTCGGGCCGGTGCGTCCGCAAACATTGTGTAGTCCTCGTGGACGTACAGTTTTGATTTGAGTCGGTACATGTGAACTCCCGTGCCTTTCTGACTTTCCCGAGTGCATCCGCGCGCATCTGCCCGTCCTATGGGCTCACGGATGGTTGCGGGTGCCTCGGGGCCCAACATCGCATGGCACCCGGCATCCGACAAGGCGTCTTCTCGGGGAACGTTTCAGGGGAGAGACAAGGTGAAGATGAGGCCCCCTTCAGGGCAGCCCCGCACTTGTGTTGGTCCTGTTTTTCGCCACCTGCCGTTGACAGATCACCTCGGGGCAGCCACACTGCTATACCGTTGGAGAGAAGTGCCATGCAGTGACTGTGGCATGGGCACCAACACAGCCGTCTATCCGAGAGGAAAGCTCCCGTGAAACGCATTTGCCTGGCGACCGTTCTGTTGTTCTCACCAATAATCGTCCGTGCTGGGATCGAGCTGGCGCGGGGTGGGAAGCCTGTTGCTGAGATCGTCCGGTCGGAGACTGCCGACGAGGCCGTTCAGTTCGCTGCCGAAGAACTCCAATTCTGGATTGAGAAGATCTCGGGCGCCCGGGCACCGATCCGGACCCAGCTGGGAACCGCGCGGCAGAAGATTGTTCTTGGCGTCCTTGGGCAGTCTCCATTGCTGGCTCCGATACAGGACAGCTTCCGGAACGATGCGGCGGATCTCGCGGGGAATGACGGCTATGCCGTGCGCACTCGAAACGGAATTGTCTACCTGTTCGCGACCGTTCCCAAGGGGGTCCTGAACGGGGTATTCAGGCTCATCTACCGCAACACAGACCTGATTTGGGCACGGCCAAACTCCGAGTTCGGCACCATCTATTCTGAGGATGCGGACCTCGCATTCAGCGAAACGGATTACCTCGACGTGCCTGTTTTCATTCTGCGTGGCTGGCAGATGCACGGCGGCGTGACTGAATCCGAGCTCTGGCAGGTGCGCAACGGTACCAATTGGTCAGCGCGGATGACCGTGGGGAGCAACCCGAACGTCAAACGCCACGGCACCATCATGGAATACGGCGGAGGCCACAATCTCACGGGGCTTTTCATCACTGAGAAGAAGTACTTCGAAGAGCATCCTGAGTTCTTCCCGGAGAAGGACGGCAAGCGCGTTCGGCCAAGCGAGAGTCGCTATCGCACCCAGCTCTGTTTCACCAACTCGGACATGACCACGGCCTTCCTCAACGAACTGGACACGCGCATCCGGGCCAACCCGGACTTCACCACCTATCGGGTGATGATTGAGGACACCTGGGCGCAATGCGAGTGCGCCGAGTGCACCAAAGCTATCACGCTCCCCGATGGCAGCACACTTGAGTACAGCAAGGACCGCAAGAGTCCCTTCCGCTCGACTCAGTTCTTCATGTGGCTCAACCAGCTTGGCGAGCATCTGCTCAAGCACTATCCCGGCAAACGGATCCTGACCTTTGGTTACTTCTTCACCGCCGTGCCCCCGAAGGTCCCCATTGCCCCAAACATCAGCATCTCCTTCTGCCCCATCACAAAGGACTCCAAAGAACCGCTGACAGGCCCGACCAACAGAGAGTGGGATCGTCGCTTCCGCGCCTGGATGGACATCACCACCCAGCTCACCTGGCGGGAGTACTTCGGTCTTGTCGGGGCCTTCCCCCGGCCGATGGACGTTGTGGCCCTCAACGACTTGGGGCTGGTCGCCAGTCGCGGCGTCAACCGGACCTATTCAGAAATCTACGGCGATGGCAAAAGTCCCAGAATGGACGGCGCCAAAGCCTGGGATCTCAATGCCATGTACTACTGGACTATGACCAACGGGCTCTGGAATCCCTCCCGACAGGCAGTGCCGGAACTGCGCCGTCAGTTCCTGCAACGCGTCTATGGCAGCGGGGCCAACGACGTACGTGAGTTCTATTCGCTCGTCGAGGCGGCCTGGTTCAGGACGTCCGGGAAGTCCGGGTGGAATGACAGCCCGATGAAAAACTGGCGCAAGACCGTGCTTGAACACCAACTCATGGTTCCCTGTCGTCAAGCATTGGAGCGAGCCGCTGGGAAGGTCGCACACCCTAACGGTCAACGCATGCTCGCCGCTCTCCGCCAAGCCTTCGAGGAGCATGTTACCGTTTTCGACAAACTTACCTTCCGGGGAAGTGCGGCAAAGGCTCAGGCGACGCCTGCATTCAACCCCGATTTCGACGATGCCGAATGGGCAAGGGCGGAAGCGCTTGATCTCTTCCTGGAACGCAACGATGCGGCTTTCCCTGATAGAACGGTCGTCCGTGTACTACACGATGCCAAGGCGTTGTATGTCGGGGCCAAATGCTCGGACAAGGCGCCCGACAAAATCCACGGGAAAGCCGCTGGCCAGCCCCGGGACGAATGGCCAGTCGGCGACAAGTTCGAGATCTTCCTGGCTGGAGAAAACGCAGGCAGGCCCTGCTACTACCAACTCGCCTGGGATAGTCGCGCAAACCGCTATGACGGACGAAATCGTGACAAAGCCTGGAACGGAACGTGGACGCTTAAGACCTCCATTGGTCCCGATGGCTGGAGCTCATTCGTCGTCATCCCCTGGAGCGACCTGGGGCTGAAATCTGCTCCGAAGACGGTGAACGCCGGGTTTCTTCGCTACTGGAACCACAACAGCAAATCACCGAAACTCGGAACCTGGTTCGGTGGAGACGCCCACGACCTGGCCGACCTCTATCCCATCACGCTCAAGCCTTGAGTGGGCCAGGGGGAGAGACATTGCTTCCATGGGCCCGGGAGGCCATCCACGTCGAATGCTGGGTGCGGAACACTGTCTTGTGCTATGGTCGGTGACTCACATTCCGTCCAGGCTCGGGAGCTTCCTCTTTTTCGACCTGCGGAACGGCCGGATCCCGCGGCGCTCCAGCGTGCGGTTAACCACATGTCCCCACACGACATGTCGAGGCGTCACGTCAGCTTGGAGTCTCACAAGCGCCCTGATCGCATCTTCCAGCGCACCTTCGGGAATCGCGTTTCCCGCTTCTCTCGAATAGGCCAACGCGATCATGTCCCTAACCAGGCGCAGATGCCGCAGCCCGTCCCTTAGAAACTCGAGACGCTGGACGGTCTCCACTGAATCACTCCGGATCAGCTGCCCTGCCGAGGGTCGTGAGAACAACCGTGATCAACGCGATACGAGAGGCCACCCGGGTCTTCCCGTAGCCAGCTGAGAACGTGTTCCCTGACATGAGTGTCTGCGATGGTATCAACGGATATCTCCTTCGTCTACGTGCCAGCCCCAACTAGCATGGGTCAGTTGTCGCTCTGCTTCCCGCCTCCACCATTCCCTCTAAGGCCGCTTTGCGGCATCGGCGGTCAGCCAGATCTGGTCCATCTTGGTCCCATCCTCCCGGCACATGATTTCGAGGAGGACGACGCCGGCAGGGAGATCCACAGCACGCTGCTTGCCGCGGCCCAGTTCCATCGGTGCCCATTCCCATTCAGTGTGCACGCCGGTATGCCAATCACTGAGAGGAAGTAGGTCATCCGACCCTTGACGAATGCGGATGAGGAAAGAGTCGTCGTCCGGGGTTGGGGCCTGCACACGTGCCCAGAGGTAGTGAGGCCCGGGAGTGGATACGCGGATGGGGATCAGGATACGTCCGCCTCTCGATCCGCCACGGGCGCCCGGCTCACCTGGCTGCCAGATGAACGCGCCACCGGCGGCAGCACCGTCTTCCCCCTTCTCGAACGAGGGGAGGATGAAAGCGGCGTTCTCGGCCTCGAACGGTTGTTCCGGAATGGCCACGTCAGCGCTCGATGCCGACGCCAGCAAGCGCCGATACCGCGCAATCGGGTCCACATCTCTCAGGATGTCGCGCCCCAAGTCCTCGCCGTCAATGGTCAGCAGTGCGTCCGCAGCGCCCGGCTCGTCCCCTTCGCACGCGATCCGTTCGGAATCGGCCAAGTTCCCTTTGAGCCGCAACGACCCATGGACGCCGTGAGCCGTGACTTCCAGGCTCGTGCCGTCGAGAGCGACATCGACCTGCGCCTCCGTGAATTCCTTGCTGAACTGTGCAAAGCCCTCGTCGTCGAGGTCCTCTGCCACACGAGTCCAGATTGCTATCGAAGCCCGCCCCGCCTCGGGCTTCACGGCCGAGTGGGTGACCGTGAGTGTCATGGCGTTCGGGACAGCCACGTCGGTGCGCAGCTCGGCCACAGCGGGAGCGCCCTGCATATCCACGGCGTGCACAATGCGGAAGCCGGCAGCAGCGTCCCTGTGCCGCACGAAGAGGGGCTTGTCCAGCGGCATGGGCTTGGCGGTGCCCCGTTGGTCCGCTAACAGGATCTGGTCGACTTTGGTGCCGTCTTCGCGACAGAGGATCTCAAGGAGGGCAGTGCCGGCGGGGAGCTCAACAGGCGTCGGCCCGGCCGGGGAGAGCTGCATGGTTACCCAGGTCCAAGTCTTACGCACACCGATGTGCCAATCGGATACGGGAAGCAACTCCCCGCCCTCGTTGCGGATCCGGATGCGAAACGAGTCCTCGCTGGGCGTGGGGGCAAGGACACGGGCGAGAAGGTAGTACTCACCCGCGGTCGGCACTCGCAGGGGGACGATGGCCCGTCCCCCGCTCGGCCCCACTTCCCCCTCGTCACCCGGCTTCCAGACGAACTGAGTGCCACCTGCCGCAGCTTCTCTCCCCACCTCAAAGGGAGCCTCCACAAACGGCGCGTGCTCGACGTCGAACGCTCGATTCGGGACGGCTGCCCTGAGCGTCGACTTGAGTCTGCTCTGCCCGAGTGTTGACGCGTCCACCCCTGCGCTCCGAAGCTGCTTCTCGAGTTCCACAGCTGGGATCGTCTCGGTTGGGCCCGAACGGATATCAACGCTCAGATTCTCGTCCCCGATCCACACGGTGACACCGTCCCTTGGGAGGACGAGGTGCGAGAGGAGGCAGGTCGGGTTGGGGATATGGCGCTGGAACCTGCGGTCCTGCGGCGAAATGCCGGCCAGCAGCAGCGCCTCACGCTGACGCTGCACGCTCATCAGGAACGGCGTGAGGTGAAGCGCCTTCATGTGTCCCCCTCCCGTCAGTTCCCTGGATCTACCGAACGGATCGTTGCGCGCATCCATTAGGAAGTTGGTCACCGGCATCTTCGCCCCCCCGGCGAACTGAACAGTCAGGACTTTCTCGGTCGGCCCACCATACGAAGCCCCAGCCGTTCCCAAGCTGACCGCCCTGCCGACGAATTGAGCGGAGCGCTCACCCGGGCTGCCCCCCCAACGCTGGCGAACCATGCGCGGCACACGCTGAACGGCGAGCTCACGCAGCGCTTCTGGTGGCCGCCACTGAGTGAGGGCCGCAAAGTGCGGCGGTATCGTCTCCGGTGCCATCTCCAACCATCCCGCGTAATTCAGATGCCGATCAAGGTATCCATGCCCGGTCAAGTAGTCATAGTCGCGACTGTGGGCGCCACCCAGCCTCCCGCACGGCTCGAACCAGTTTGCCGCAATGTCAGTCCACAACAGTTTCAGGGCCGCTTCCGCCTGCCCCCGCGCTCCCTCGTTCTCACTGAACGCGGCAATGAGGACGAGGGAATCCAGATCCGTGCCGTAATAGGTCGGGCTGAGGTACTCATGGATCCCGTTTTCCCACGTGTAGAACAGCCACGCATCCAGCATGGCATACCCCTCGCGCGCCAACTTCGGGCGTCCCGTCTGCTCTCCCAGCGCGATGCAGTTCCACGTTTTCATCAGGAAGATGTTGGTGTAGGCCTCGTTGACTCGGTGGCGCCGAATGCCCTCGATTGAGAGGGTGATCAGTCGCGCAAGCCGCTGGCGCGCACTATCGGGCAATCGGTCGCGGTGCCGCATCCACAGCAGCGCCCCGTCCTGCATGGAGAACTCCACCGCGTTCCGATCTTCGGGCCGCTCCGCCCCCCAATACCAGCGGAAGTTCCCATAGGTGACGCTGTCTTGATCCAAGTCCTGCATCTTCTCGGCCAGGGCCAAGGCCAGGTCAATCCGGTCCAGTCGGTGGTCCGCTTCGGCCGACACGATGGCAAAGGAAAACAAGTTGCGTACCCCCATCCGTGGGGACGGTGTCTGAAGTCCCTCCCATCGCCGGTCGAGACTGGCGATCACCCGCTCGTGCTGGACCGAGCTCAACGGCGGGGATGTGTAGATCAGGTCGAGGGCAGACACAGGAAGCCAGGGAGCCACGAGCGAAACACACACGGCGTAAAGGTGTCGGGACATTCGGCGTTCTCCTGCTCTTTCCGTCTGTGCCGGTGCTCCGGATTGGGTCGTTGGACTGGAATCACCAATATAGCGTGTTCATTCCGCGATGGACTTCCCCATGGCCGCAGGTTCCACGTACCCCCTCAGTCTCGTGAGGCGACTCGACGGAGTCTCGCCCTCCAAGGACTCTCTGAGCCATCCATGCCCGATG
>Ga0209045_1000462_pt1 | contig 48639 bp, 41 predicted proteins | sample SaaInlLV_10m_DNA_4_FD_184664 | JGI IMG/M metagenome (GOLD analysis project Ga0209045, IMG submission 184664) | Marine microbial communities from expanding oxygen minimum zones in the Saanich Inlet - Saanich Inlet SI072_LV_200m_DNA (SPAdes) (version 2) | ecosystem: Environmental > Aquatic >...
GCAACGTTTTCTGCGTAAGGGTTCCAAGGTCCTCCTTGGTGTCCTTCTCCGCTAGGGGTTGGACAAGCAACCCCTAGCTAAAATATTAAAGTATAGATGGAGAAATAGTTGTTGTTAAAAATGCAATAAAAGTGAGTTTTTAAGTTACTAACGTAGGAAGCAACCCCTTGTAAAAAAAGGTATTTTGTACCAAGCCTATAATCAAAAAAAACAAAGAGAGGTTTGTTTGCAATAATATTTGCTGATAGAGGGTGTAAGAAAATGAAGTTACAAGTAATGTGGGGTAGTTAGGGGGGAGACCCCCTGCGAACGCTTTTTATGATATCATGGGTTTGTTGAATTATTTTTTGTAATGGAGATTGGGTGTGAAGTTTGTTGACGTTGCCAGTGCTTTTGGTGCAATAGAAGGGGAATCTTCCCGTTTAGAAATGACTCGTCAGCTTGCTTCTTTGTTTCAGGAGGCAACGGCAGACGAGGCGGCTATTATCGCCTACCTAGCGCTTGGCCAACTTCGTCCCACTTACAAGGGAACTCAGTTCAATATTGCACGTAAAAATATGATGAATATCGTTGCCAGGGCAGCGGGGGTTCCTGTTGAACAGGTCAAAGCTGAATTTAAACTATTGGGAGATTTGGGTAAGGTGCTAGAGGCACAACCTGATGTCCAAAATTCATGCACAGGTCTATCGCTTTTGGAACTTAATCAACGCTTGTCGGGTATTGAAGCTTTGGGTGGTACGGGCTCGCAAGAGCTTAAGGCGCAGGCGCTGGTTGATTTGCTTGGCTGTGTAGAACCGGTTGCAGCTAAATTTATTGTGCGAATTGTGTTGGGTACATTACGTCTTGGTTTTTCTGACATGACCATTTTGGATGCTTTATCCTGGATGTTGGTTGGCGATAAGTCGGTTCGTCTTTTGTGTGAGAACGCTTACAACGTTTGTGCTGATATGGGTCGTGTTGCACGAGCTGCCAAAACCGGGGGGCAGGAGGTGCTTGAGCGCATGGGAGTTGTGATGGGTATTCCGATACGCCCCGCAGCTGCAGAGCGCAGCTCATCACCACAAGCTCTGTTTGATAAGCTTGGTCCGTGCATTGCACAAGAAAAATTAGACGGATTTCGTGTACAGGTTCAGGTAAAGCGTACTGCGGATAAAGTTGAGATCTTTTTTTATTCTCGAAATCTGCAAAATATGACAGCGATGTTCCCAGATCTGGCCCAAGCTTTTGAGCGTTTTGAGGTTGAGAGCCTGATTTGCGAAGGCGAAGCGATTATCATTGATGAGCATACGGGTAGCTTTGTTCCTTTTCAGGAGACGGTAAAGCGTAAGCGTAAGCACGGAGTTAAAGAAGCTGCGAAGGAAATGCCACTTACTTTTTTTATGTTCGATATTCTGTATCTGAATGGTCAGTCGTTGCTTAATCAAACGCATACTCAGCGTCGACAGGTGCTTGAGCAGCTAGTTGATAAATACGGTGGGGATACGGTACGTGCTATCGATGAGGCACAAATTAACAGCCCGGATGATATTGAATCCTACTTCTCTCAAGCCATTGCACGAGGCTTGGAGGGGATTGTTGCCAAAAAACCTGATGCGGTATACCGGCCAGGGAAACGTAACTTCAACTGGATTAAGTTCAAACGGCACGAGACTGGGCAGCTGGACGACACAATTGACTGCGTGGTCCTTGGGTACTATGCCGGTAGGGGCAAGCGCTCATCGTTTGGAATTGGTGCAATACTGGTGGGTATTTACAACGAGCAAGAAGACCGATTCGAGACTGTAGCAAAAATTGGTACCGGATTGTCCGATCAAGGCTGGCAAGAGCTTAAGACGTTGTGTGATGAGCAGGCTATCTCAGAACAGCCAAAAAACGTTGTATGTAGCAAGCACCTTGCACCTGATGTGTGGGTGCAACCAAAAACGGTTTGCTTGGTGCGTGCTGACGAGATTACAAAATCTCCTGTGCATAAAGCTGGAGCAGCTGAGGATAAGTTGGGGTATGCGTTACGCTTTCCACGATTCATGGGCTATCGCCAAGACAAACTTGCGACGCAGGCAACAGATTTGAGTGAGTTGAAGCGATTATATGATATTCAGTTTCAATAATTATTTATGCAAATAAGAGCCCGCATTTCGCGGGCTCTGTTACGTGTGTTATTTATGAAACCTTCGTTACCTTTTTGCCTTTTAGGGCTTTGTTAGCAGCTTTCATTGCTTTTTTAGTTGCTGGTTTATTGGTTCCTGAAGGTACCTGTGCCGCCTTTGTTCCTGGAAGATAATACATTGTTTGGTCTGAGCGTATAGCTAAATTTTTGAGCGTAACGACAGGTCCTGCTGATAGATCGGGGGCGAGTTGTAGGGAAAGGTACCATGGAAGTTTCTTTTTATCCGAGATTGTTTTGCCTGGTACATTAATAGCGGCTAGCATTTCGTTGAGATTGTAAGGTGCAATTCCTTGTCCTTTTGGTGGAAGACCGCTGACAATAATGTCGTCGTTGACTACTTTTACAACAATTTCGCCTTTTTTGTTTGCAATTTCATCTTGTAATGAGGTTGAATAGGCTGTGTAGTCGGTAAATGTAAATACAACTTCTGGTTTGTTATCACCCGCGTTTAGGCAGCTTCTTAAAACATCGCCGTCGCTGTTTACAGCTTTTCTGATTGTTGGTCCCGACATTGCGGTTACTGGGCCAACTTTATTTGTTATTTTTGCTGGCGTTTGCCCTGGAGCCGAAACCCAAATGTTAACTTTTGGAGTAGCTGAAAAGTTGGCCATACCGTAAAGGCCCTTATTTGAGTCGGCGTTGAAGTAACCTCGACTTGGGCCCGATGATGTTGTTCCGGCTTTCCTGAATGTGAAACCGCCCATAAATAGGCCAAAGGCAAGAGTCAGTATCGCGACTCCCGCGGTAATATATTTTTTGTTAAACATTAGTTTCCTTGTTTTATATTTTAGTTATGGGAATGTGAGTAGCACTTAGCTTGCATCTCTACCACGAACGGTGTAGGTGAATGGAGCTTCACAAACGATTGGGGCGGTGGTGATGGCAATTCGTCCGTAGTTACCTGTACTTGCTCCGACTGTTATTTTAGGTTTTGACTTTGAGCCTGTGACTGGCTTTATTGCAGGATTTTTATTTGATGCTTTTTCTTTAGGGTTTAATAGAGCATATTCCAGTTCACTGTTGTTATTCTCACCTGATTTGAAGTAGCCATTTAGGTTGCCAGCAGAATTGTATAACGAGAGGTAGTAGTTGTGTGGTTGATCGGCCCAGCCGCCATTCTTGATTATTATGTTGCCACCAAAAATTTGGTTAACAGCGTCCTGTTCGTCTTTAACTAGCGCGCCAAGATCAGATGGAAATGAATCTGTATTTGTATCGCTTATAAGGCGCTCTAGGCCGGTCTTTAGGGTTGAATTAGAGGTGATGTTAAAGGAGGTAATTGCTCCCCAATTAAATTCTTTTCCATCTACAGGAGATTTGTAACCTACCAGAGAAAATGTGTATGTTCCCTTTAAGTCTGGCATGTGATCTGTGCCCCATGAAACTGATCCGCCAGGTCTGACAGTGCCTTTTGCAGTTTTATATATTCTGCCTGAGTCGGCATTGTTGTAAAATGCTTGAAGATATCCGTAGCTTTGTGGTGCGAAAACTGCGTGACCGAAGCCAGTTGCAGTGTGTTTTACGTCATTCCATGCTTTTCCGAAACCGCCCCAACTTTGAACGTTATGATGAAGGGTAAGGCATACCGCTAGGGCTGCTACGCTAGTGATTATTGTTCTTTTTCTCATTTTATTATCTCCTTTGATAATGATAATTACTTCATTTTTCATTATGCCATACAGCAGTGTATGGTTATCAACGATTTAGCTGAATATTGTTTTTGACGAGTTGTATGCTGATGACTGCTCAGCTTTAAGAGCGCTATTTAAAGCCTTCAGCTGGTCGGAAGCTGATTTGCCTGCCTGATAGTCAGCGAAGTAGCGTCCTTGGATAGCACTGTACAGCGTGTTGGCAAGGTTAAAGATATTCTTGATTGTTGCCATGTTTATTGTGGCATTTTTGTGCGCCGATTTGAGTTCGGCTAACATGGTGCTGATGTTGGTTATCGAAGCTAGATCTGTTTTAACAGTTGTGTTGTCGGTGGCTGTTAAGTCGCCGGACCCTCCAAACATAGAATAGGCTTTTTGTGCATATAGTTTTGCGGTTCCGAATTTAAGCATTCCTTCAAGAAGCGCGTCAAGCAGTGTGTCGTAGGCTTGTACTTTGTCAGGGTCACCACCGTCGCCGTTGCGGTAGCTCGCGTACGAGGATTGTATTCCTTTGAAGTAGTCGTTGTTTGCCCGCCCCTTCCAAGAGCTTGAGGTGCCACTAGCTGTGTTGTTGCCGGTTAGATAAGTTGAAAGTTTTTCTATTGCTCCAGCAAAGAAGGCAAGCATCATCTTTACGTATAATGTTTTTTCTGTAGCAGTATCATGTAGTTTTTGTGAAGCAACTTTGAGTGCAACGTCGTAATATCCGGGAGCAGCTAAAGGCTTGTCAACCGCTAAGCAGCTATCACCGATGCCTTGATTGACGTTAATTAAGCTATGATACATGCTTTTAAGCTGTGCATTGTCTTGTTCGAGTGAGACTGCGTATTCAAGATCCCAGTTTATAGTTTTTGCTAAGAGGTAGAAATAATTTTTTCCGCCTTTGGAGTCTTTGGTTTTGTCGTCTTTGGAATCTTTGGGTTTGTCGATTTTGGGGGTTTTGTAGGTTGGGTCTCCAACCAGGCAGTGTGCCAGATCATCAGATTTTTGATGCTTTCCACGGATGTATAGAGCAGATTTTATTCCTCCAAGGTTTTTGGTTTGTGTGTAAAATGCAAAGTCTTGCAAGATAGTTTTGTAATGACTGTACAGCAAGTTGGATAATTTGTAGGCGTCTTGTGGTTTGCTAAATGAGGTTCGTTGTTTAGCATTTGTGAGGGTGGTTAGTGACTTATAAAGTGTTCCTCCGTGTAGCTGGTCTAGCTGCATGAACTCTTGGTGGGAATGGTCGAGATAAAGCTGTCCAAGTTGCTTGGTAATGTCAGTTGATAAATTGTTGAACCAGCCTTTTTGTTGGGCATTTAGATCTGTTTTATCGGTTCCTGTGATTGTGCTTTGTGCGCTTGCGTTATAAAGCTCTGCGCATGGATAGGTGGGGTACCATCGCTTGGGAAGTACCAACGCTTGTACTGGGTAAAAGTGCAGCATGAGCGAGTTGCCAGCCTGGTTGTACACAATTGATAGCTTATAATTTTTTTTATCGACTGTGATGCCATTATCCGCTAGCTCGATCAATTTCGTGTTGTGTTGATTAAATACCTTTGTAAAGCCTGAATAGTACCCCTTTGGAGCCCATTCTTTGTATTCAGACCATGAGATAGAATAAAACTGTAGCATTTTATACAAAAATATAGTGGACGAGAATCCGATTAGTGCTGTACGAAGTTTGCTTTGATCTGGATGCGCTTCTCGCATCAGTTCACCCAGGGCAAGTGGAGCTGATAAGTTCGTAGGAATCTGTTGTATGCACGGTTGCAAAAATATCTGAGCAGATGACTTGACCTGTGTCCCGTACTGTTTGCTACCAACCGTTACAACTCCAACTCGTTGCACTGCCTGGTACATGGTTTTTGTAGAGGCTAGTGACTTTAGCGCGTTGATGCTACTACTGTCTGAGTTTTTTTGATCCGCAGGCATGTGCTGCTGTGCAAATGTGTAGTAGACAAGAGCGTTGTTGAAATGCTTTTGTTTTGCGTACATTCCTCCCAGCGCCTTATAAACTAGTGCAGTTTTGGTCTGTATATCAGACAGATCTGATTTTGAGGGTGATATTTTAGAGGAGTAGATGTTGTTGTTTGTTGTAACCAGTTTCTTGTTTTTCTGGTATGCGGCAATATTGTCTTGGTGGGCAATTAGAAGGTTAAGTTGTTGTTTAACGTTTTGAATAGTTGTGAGTGCGGTTTGTAAATTTTTTGGTGTGTTGGCGTTAGGGCTCTTTTGTAAGGCGTTTAATTGACCTAAAGCGTTGTTTAGATTTGTGAATAACGCATCGACGGCTTGCACTACCTTTGTATCAACGTTGGGTTGAACGAGTTGTTTGTAGTATAGAAGAAGAGGCTTCAACATAGCTTTTGTGTTGGCGAATGAGGCATCAGATACTTTTGATGTTGCCTGCAAAAAACTTTGAGCGATGTTTGTGTACATACTGATTGCAGGTTGGCGAGCTGAATTGTTGGTCGGTAGTTGAGCGGCTATCACGTAAGTTGCCATGCCTTTGCTAAGTGCCGTGTGCCATGAACTCAGCGCAGCGCTGCTGTATTGATTTTTCTTCGTTGCGGTGTTTGCCCATGATGGTGTGTTTTTTGCAAGGTTAAGACTTATTTTGGCTGCCGAAGTTGCCTTTGTCGCCGGTAAATCTTTGATGACCTTGTTGGTGAGAGCTTGATTGCTCAGTAGGTATGGAAGTGCGGCTAGATACCAATTCTGACTGTTTTTAATCTGACCGGGTATGTTATGTGCCCTTGTTGTGGCATAAAGCCCTGCCAACAGATTAGCAAAGTTAACAAAATTTGGCTGAGCACTGCTTGGTTGAGCAAACGGTATTACCAGAAGGCTTTGCACATCATGATCGTAGCTTGCCGAAGCGTTTCTTCCTGCAAGAGCAATGTTTTTAGCAATCGTTTCAAAGCTGTTAAGAGAGTTTGTGTCGCTTAGTTTAGTAAACGCATTTAGCATTGTTATCAGATTGCTAATGGTATTGACGGTTGCTTGGCAATCCTTGGCATTATTACTAGCATTGTTGTTTTGTAAGCTTTTAAATGAGGGAAGCATTAGGTTGGCATTGTTGTTGGGCTGTCCTTGTGCGTGGATTAAAAGTTGTGCAGCTTTGCTAAAGGCTTCATTTGCGGTGGTGTAGTTTGTTTGCGCCTGTTGTAATTTAGTTATCAGTTCTGTGATTGTTGATTTGTACCGAGTTGGTGAGACTTTGTTCGGTGGCAAAGATGACCCAAACAGTGAACTCAAAAGGCCATTCCACGATTTGTTTGTCCAAGCCTTAAGAGCTGCTTTGGCTGCTTCTAGCTCTGAGTTGCCGCTTTTTACCTTCTTTTGGGCTTGGGCTAGTTCTGCTGCCAGTTGTAAAAGTGGAATGCTAGCTGAGCCAAATTCTTGTGCAGCTTTGTCAAAATTTCTTGAATTATAGTCACTAAGTGCAGAAATGAGTGCAGACTTCTTGCGAGTGTAAAGTGCTGCATTGTCATCAGGTTGAATGTTTCTTCCGCTTGATGTTGGCTGCCCCGATAGGGTTTGTAAGTCTTGGTAAACGATTGATGTGGTTTGATAATAGTCGGCTATTTTTGTTGTTATAGAGTTGTTGGTGTCTCCAGCAATGATGGGGGCTTTATTTACGTTTATTTTTGCTTGCTCTTGTTTGATCGCTATGGAAATAATATTGATGTAGTTGTTGTATAGTTCATATCGTTCAGTGCCAGGCTTGTCCCCTGGAACATGAATTGAGCTGTCCCAGTGGGTTTTACTTTGGGTGTATGCTTTGGCTGCCAGGCTTAGGTTCTCATTTGTTAATGATTGCTGTTGGGCCAGATGTCGCATTATTAGCGCGCAAGCTGAAAATGCCATCTGATTACGAGGGTTTTGGTAAAGTTTACGAGCTTTTGCAGCATCAGAAAAATAGGCGGCTAAAGGATTAATTTTAGCGTCATACTGATTAATTTTGTTGATAAATTGATTAAATTTGGCAGTAGTTGCTGGATTTGCTCGTATAAGTTTGTTGTACTGCTCTTGAATCATTCCATTTAAAATGGAAATCAGCATAAGATAAAGTGCTGTAAGGCTGCTGCTGGTGTTATCGATTGATACAGTAACCTCGGCCTTAGGATGCTGATTGCTGAAATCTACAAGTGACTGGTGTAGCTGGGTGATTGATGTCTCAATATCTATTATTGCTTTGTTTATTTTTCCGTAATCAATTTCAAGGTTAGCTCGATCAACTGGCCCTAATTCGCTTAGGTCTACGTACTCCAAAAAATTTGATATTTGATAGTGATTTGTGCTTTTATATTTGGCGGTTAAATTTTGGGCATCAGTTGAATTGTAGTTTCCTAAGGCGCTATCCAGATACTTTTTATTATTTATTGTTTGAGCGGTGTTGTATTTTTGAACAGTTTCATATTTAGCTGTGCTTGGCGTTGTGTAGGTACCTTTGGTGGTATATTGTGTGCCATCGGGTGCTGTATATACCGGATTTGATTCGTACTTTTTTGTGGCTGGTGGTGTATAGCCACTGTTCGGATCGGTATAACCACTGTTTGGATCAGAATATCCGCTGTTTGGATCGGTATAACCACTACTTGGGTCAGAGTATCCACCGCTATAGCTAGAATAGCTGCTATAGTCTCCGCAAGTGGTTTGTGTGTTTATACCTAAGAGTGTGCACAGCAACAGTAATTTCTTCATCTATCGATCTCCTTAAAATTGACTTGTACTTAGCAATAGTGCTGTGCAATTTCTAAGTCAACGATCTAGGAGGTATAGAGTTTTATCCCTGTTCTACAACTCTGACTGTGCTGCCACGTGGGCCCTTGTGTATGTGGAAGTGGACCGGAAATTGGTCCTTAATGGCTGGTAGGTGTGATACGACGATGACCTTGCAAAAATCATCTTGAATCTTATAGATAGCATCCATTATGCGGGTTAGGCCTTGCTCGTCTTGCGAGCCAAAGCCTTCGTCGATGATGAGAGTTTGGAGTGCGGTACCTGCGCGTCGAGCAAGTAGTTTTGAGATAGCAATGCGCAGAGCAAAATCTATTCGGAACGCTTCGCCTCCAGAAAAAAGCTCGTATGGCCTGGTTCCCATCGGGTCCGAGACGACGATGTCCAAAGTCTCTTTTGTTCCACCTTTTTTGAGATCTTTTAGCGACTCAATGCGGATGTGTGTTTGGTTGTCGGTAAGACGTCCAAGCAGGTTGTTAGCCTCTTGCTCTATCTCGGGTAGGGCATCCTCAATAAGAAGAGCCTGGATACCATCCTTGGAGAGGGCACGAGAGATTGCTTGGTATTCGTGAAGCCCGCTTACCAGGCTATCAAGTTCATTACAGTTAAATGTGTTGTCTTTTTTGAGCTGCTCAATGCTGAGTTCGAGCCCTTTTTGCTCGGCCTGCTTGGTCAGGAGCGCTTGGTACTCTTCCAGCTTATCTTTTTGTTTGGTTGTAACTGTTTTTTGCTCTTTATCCAAAGCTTCTATTTTTTGTTGTACTGGCTCAAAACCCTTAACCAAAGTTTTAAGTTTTTTGATTTGATTGTTTTGGGATCTAATCTGTTTAAGTAGTTCATTTGTGCGCTTACGACGTTCCTCTTGTAGTGTTGATTGTTTCAATAATTCTTGCGAATCTTGCTCTGATTTTTCAAGCTTGTTTAGCTGAATGCCAAGCGTTTTGTAGGTTTCATGTGCGTTTGCGACTTTTGCTTGTTTTTTTTGTGCGGATTCTATCTGTTTTTTGAGCTTAGAGATCAACGCTGTTGGCTTGTTGGGCAATTTTTTTGAGCATGAATCATATTTTTTTTGCTCGTCGCTTAGCAGCTTTGCCTGTTGCTTAAGCGCTGTTGTTAGCTCTTTTGTCTTGTTGTCCAACTGAACAATTCGCTTGTTTATAATAGCCAGCTGTTGTTGTTCTAGATCGAGAGATTTTATGGTTTCGTGCTGATTAAGCAAAAGTTCTTTAAGATCGATCAATATGTTGAGGAGTCGTTTGTGCTGATGTAAAAAAAGCTTTTTTTCTTGTTCAAATTTTTTGTTTAAAAAACGTCTACGAGCTGAAGATAAATTTTGCTCACACAAAGGGCAACCGGTAGCATGTTTTGACTTACAAACGGACTGCTTTTTTTCAAGATCGGTTATCTTGGTCGTCAAGGTGTTTTTGCGGGCAACAAAATTGTGGTAAAAAGATCTTCTACGCTCAAACAGTTCTTTTTGTTGTGTGATAATGACAGTAAATTTTTTATCTTCTTTTTGTTTTTCTTCGAGATCTTTGCGCTCTGTATTGCTTTGTTCTAGCTCATTTTTTAGCCGACTGTGGGTTAGTGTTAGGTCGGTGATAGCTCGTTCATGCGCTTTGCGTGTTAGCTTTTCTTTCTCTTGTGCTAGCTCCTGTTGGCCTTGTTCCTGGTTGAACTGTTTTTCAAGTTCAAGTAGCTCCTGAGAGAGCTTTAGAAAGGTTTGGTGGTCCTTGTGAGCAGTCTGTATTTTTTTGTTGATAGATTTTTTTTGTTCTTGCAACTTGGCTGGTGTTTGGTGTGCTAGTGTTGCTTTGTGCACAGAGCGCCATGTTGCTGAAATTGTATTCCATTCTAGGCGTATTGCTTCAAGAGTCTGCTCAGCTTGCTCATGTTTGAACGTAATAAGCTGGCACTGCTGATAATCTTTATCAAGCTTCTGTTTATCCTTCGAGCACTGCTCAAGTTGCTTAACAATCGCTTTTTGCTCGCTCTTGTTTGTTTTAATTTGTTGTGCAAGTTCACTGTACGCTTGCAACGATTCTTGGCGCTTCTCTTGCTCAAGAACTGTTCGCTCGATTGAAAGTTCCATGCTTTGTTTGTGAGCTTGGTTTGTGCGAATGTGCTCTAGGCAGCGCTTACGGATAGTCTCGTAACGGCCAAGTCCTAAAATGGAGCCGATAAGTTGCTTGCGCTCTTTAGGGCTTTTTTTAGAAAACTGATTGGCCTGTCCTTGGCGAAGGAAGGCTGTGTTTGAAAACGTATCAAAATCGAGGCCTATGAGCTTTTTAATTTTTTCTTGGGTCTCCTTCATCTTGGTATCGGTCAAGGGCCGCAGGGTGTCAGTTTGCGTGTCCATGATGCCAAAATCAAGGCGAGTATGTGGTTTGCCGTATAAAAAAGAAAATTCTCGACGAATACGATAACGTTGGCTGTTGAATTCAAAATCAAGAATAACCATCATCTGTTTTTGCCCAAGCCGTAGAAGGCTTTGATCCGCCTTTATAGAGCCCATAGCTTTACGAGCATGCCCCCAAAGTGCCCAGGTTAGGGCATCAAGCAGTGCTGACTTACCATGCCCATTTTTGCCTGATAGGCAGATAAGTGGGTAGTGCGAAAAGTCGATAGTTTGAAGTTCTGAGCCGTAGCTCAAAAAATTTCTGATTTGTATACGTAAAGGGATCATACAAAAATTCACCTGTGCACTGTGCCGGAATGGTTTGCATTGTAACATGGGTGGTAAGGGTCTTGCAATTTTGCTTAGAGTGTTCGCAAATGTAATGTACTGGCTCTTTTCGTCAGTGTATGCTTTTGGGCATCATTGGTTTATACGACAGGAGTATCCATGCAAGACAAAATTTTTAAAAAATATGACATTCGAGGCAAGGTCGGTACTGAGTTAATTATTGATCAGGCCGATAAGCTGGGCAAGGCGATAGCATTCTTTTTTAAAGATCAGATGCCAAAGTTAAAACGAGTTGCTATTGGTTGGGATGGACGGACACATTCTCCTGAATTCAAAGATCTGTTGATTGAGGGATTGCGGGCTAGTGGCATTGATGTGCTTTCAATTGGTTTGTGTCCTACGCCTGTTCTGTACTTTACAACACACATGGAGCCGGTTGATGCTGGTCTTATCGTAACTGCATCGCATAATGGGCCAGAGTACAATGGCATAAAAATTGTCTTGAATAAACTTACGGTCTGGGGTGATCAGGTTCAAAAGATAAAGCAGCACTTTAAGAATGGTGATGTTATTGACTCTGTGGAATCGGGTAGCCTGGAGCATACAGAAATGATTCCGCGTTATATTGCGTGGATGAGGAAGGAGTTTACGCATCTTGCTGGCTTACCGGTAGCCTTTACAGTCGATTGTGGCAACGGTGCCGCTGGTGCTGTTATGCCACAACTTGTTAAAGCTTTTGATTGGCCAAATGTTCGGCTTTTGTATGAAGAGGTTGATGGTGCCTATCCTAATCATGAGGCCGATCCAACAGTTGTCCAAAACATGCAAGATTTGTGCGATATCATGATTGCTGATGGCAATAGGTTTGGTATTGGTTTTGATGGTGATGCCGACCGTATGGCTGCAGTTACAGAGAGTGGGCGCCTTGTGCTTGGTGACGAGCTGCTTGCGCTCTTTGCTCGTGACCTTCTAGCTAAGAATCCGGGTGCAACGATTGTTGGTGATGTAAAATGCTCGCAAGGATTAGTTCAGGTTGTTGAAGAATCTGGTGGTACTCTACATTTTTCGGCATGTGGTCATTCACTCGTAAAACAGGCTATGCGTACAACTAATGCATTGCTTGGTGGCGAGTATAGCTGCCATTTTTATTTTTACGATAGATTTTTGGGGTATGACGACGGCTTTTATGCGATGATGCGCCTTGTTGAATTGGTTTATCAATCCAAGACGACGTTGAATGAACTACTTTCATTCTTTCCAAAATTTGTAAGTACGCCTGAATTTCGCCTTGTATACGAAGATAAAGATCTTCAAGAGCTAGTTAAGTGTGCTGGCGATTCTTTGCGTGAGCGTTTTGGTGGGGCAACAACAACTATCGATGGTGTTCGGTTGAAGCAGGGCAATGCGTGGGGCATTTTACGTGCTTCTAACACTCAGCCAATGCTATCGTTGCGTTTTGAGGCGCCAACGCAAGAAGAACTGGATAATATGAAAGTTATTTTTGAGAGAACGCTTGATCAAAAACTTGGCTCTGGATGGTTAACTGGCGCGTAGACTTGGCAGCGCTACGCTTTTGATTTACAATGTGATCTGAGGTGGGCCCGTAGCTCAGGGGTTAGAGCAGTCGGCTCATAACCGAAAGGTCCCAGGTTCAATTCCTGGTGGGCCCACCAAACGTCCCTACTTTTGGACGATATTCCATAGCTGATTGAGAGGCTTGTATGCAAAAGCATCCCATTCATAATTTTATAGCGCTTGTTGAATTTGATCGTAAGTTGACTGACCTTGAGCGTTTGATCAAGCAGAAACAGGACGACATTATTCAACTTAAGGAGAAGCATGATCAGGCTGATCAGCTAGCTATACAAGCAAATCTATCTATGCGTGACACGCAGAAAGTTGTTGATTTCTGTGAGTTGCGAGCTCGTGATCTTGAAGCGAGTGCTGTAGAAAAAAAACAGATACTTGAGAACGTTACACTACCTCGTGCCCGCAGGTCTGCTCAGCTTGAGCTTGACCATATTCATCAAGAGCAAGAACAGAATGAGCGTAAGATGATTGCATCATGGGATGGTTTAGAGCGTGCGCGTGTAAAAGTTGTAGAACAAAACAAATTAGTGGTCGAGCAGCAAGATAAAGTTACACAATCTGTAGAAGCGGCTGAGGCTGTTGTCGTGCAATTTGAGCAGGACTATAAAGATCTTGATAAAGATCGACAGGTTTTGGTTGACAAGGTTCCTGAAGAATGGCTCGAAAAGTACGTTAGCATGCGTGGTCGAGTTGATAATCCAGTTGTACAGGTTCAAGGCCAAGCTTGTGGTGCATGTTTCTTTTTACTTGCCACACCAGATCGTATAGCCCTACAAATGAAGGCATTGCGACAATGTGGCAATTGCTTTAGATTTTTGTATCATCAATCGTTGATTGAAGGTGACCAAGAGTCTGGGGTTGAACCTGAAGATGAACAGGAGAAATGATGGAACAGCTCGGGCTTTTTGATGCTAAAGATGGCGACAGTTCGTCTCGTAAAGCATCGGCTTGGAAGTTGTTTGTAGATGGTGCATCACGAGGTAATCCTGGTAAGTCGGGTGCAGGCGTTTGGCTTACAAAAGATGCTATTGATGTGGTTAGTAAGGGATTTTTCCTTGGTAAAGCAACTAACAATCAGGCTGAATACGCGGCTCTTTTGTTGGGTATTTTTTTTGCCATCAAAGGTATGCAAAAAGGTGATAAGCTCGTTATTTACTCAGATTCGCAGCTAATTGTGCGTCAACTTATCGGGCGGTACCGAGTTAAAGCTCCCCATATTATTCCATTATATCAACAAGCTGTTTCTTGGCTTAGTGATATTAATTACTCAGTAAAGCATGTACTACGCGACAAAAATACGGTTGCCGATAGGTTGGCCAATGAGGGAATTGAGGCCAAAAATCCGCTTCCTCGGGGGTTTGTTCTTCCCGTTTCATCTCCATAAGTTTGGGACCTATTATTATTCGACTTAGTCTTGGACTTCTTTCTACTTGTTCGTTATTTTTTTTGTCTGGTTGTGGTGGCGCTAAAAGAGCGGTTAAGCCTAAGCCTGCGACTGTGCAAGTTGCTGGATACAATGATAATCACACCAAATTTAACGAAATAAATCCTGCTGTTTACAAAAAATCGGTTAAGGTTCGTGTGTTGATGGACAGGGTCGATCAGCATAAAAAGACTACATGGAGCCTTGGTGTTCCTGGTGGCTTTGTAGTACGTGATCCTGAATCAGGTCGTGTTATTGTCCGCTCTAAAAAATATAAAGCAGAAGTTAAAGTTGGATCAGGTAACATTTTTGTAAACGGTCATAAAATCGACCTTGATAGCGTGTTGGTTGTACCCAAAAAAGATAAGCCGATTACTTTTAATGGAACGGTATATCACGGTGCATTTTTGGCAACTAAGGCTAAGGAGCGAATATATCTTATAAACGTTGTTGATCTTGAGGACTATCTGTTCTCGGTAGTTCGATGGGAAGGTTGGCCGGGATGGCCGCTTGAGGTGAACAAGGTATTTGCGGTGGTATGCAGAAGTTACGTGTTGCACAAGATGTTACTAGCTCGTAGGCTTGGCGTTCCATATCACATAAAAAATTCCAACATACATCAGACTTACAATGGGACTCATAAACATGAAATTGTGAGAAAGGCCGTTGAGCAGACCAAAGGAATATTTTTATCCTACGATGGGCAACCGATCGATGCGATGTACGACGCCTGTTGTGGCGGTGTAATACCTGCAAAAAGTGAGATGGTAGACCTAAAAAAGGCACCTTATTTAGCACGTAAAAAAGCTTGTACATTTTGTAAAAAAAGTCGTCTTTATCGATGGCGACAAGACTATACAGTTACACGATTTGAAGCGCTGTTTCAACGATTGAGACCAGGATCGGGGCATTTGCGGGGTATAAAAGTTTGTAAGCGTGATGGGGCTGGGCTGGTTAAAGAGGTGCGGGTTGTTACCTCCAAAGGTGCATACAATCTGAATGACCGCGAAATTTATTCGCTGTGTAAACGAATCAAAAGCTTCCACTTTAATGTGGGCAAGTATGGTAAGGTTGTCGTCTTTAAGGGACGAGGGTACGGTCACCACATGGGCGTCTGTCAGTGGGGAGTTCGGCAGATGGTTGAGGAAGGGTGGCACTATCGATCAATCCTTGCCTTTTTCTACCCAGGCGTTCAATTTATGGAATTGATGCCGGTTGATTGACGCTGAAATTGATAAATAAATGGAGAGAAATTTATGGCTGGTTACAAAGGACACCTTGCAGCAGGTACCATAGCATTTGGTTTGACGTTTGGACTATTGCGCTCGGTCTGTCCCGGTATAGTAATTCAGGTTCCTATTGCTCTTGTGCTCTGCTTACTTGGCTCACTATTCCCTGATATCGATACAAAGAGCCAGGTTCAGCTTCTTCTTTATAGAATTTTATTTGTTTGTGCGTTACTGCTTTTTGTTCTGCGCTATTTTTGGCTTGGAGCATTGTTGGGTATTATCTTGACCTTGCCTCTGGTTGTGCACCATCGTGGCATTTTCCATAATCTTACTTGGTTAATTTTGGGCTCGTTTGGATGCGCATTTTTGCTGAGCTCAATGTTTGCGTCGCTTAAAGTGCGGATTTTTACGAATACGGTTTTCTTTGTTGCCGGTGTTGTCAGCCATCTATTAATGGATGTTGGACTTAGACGTATTTTTGACCGTCGCTAAACGGACCTGTCTCGGCGTAGTTTTAACGTAGACGGATGGTATACAAGGGATTTTCGTAATCTTCTTTATACAAATTCAATAAAGTGTTACCGTTTTGAGCTTTCTTTCTTTCGAGTGTTTGTAGAAGCTTCGAAATGTTTTTATAGCCATGCTTGTCTGCATACTTAGTAAATTTATTTAATGTTGGTAGCTTTTGTGGGGTATTGGTTAGATCCATTAGCTTGACCGTTGATGTATCTGGATTTTTGCGTGGTATACAGCCGGCAAAGCAGCGTGATTTGCCTTTGTGTACTGAAAGCACCGAAATAAGACGGTTATCTGGGTCATATTTTAACCATCGCAGTTGATGGCATTTGGGATGCTGTTTGATTGTTGCAATATCGATAGTTTTGTTTGGCGAAATTATATATGAGTTGTTGTAGCTGCGATTTGTATTCAAAAATATTTTATTGTTCGTGATAAGTATTTTGGGATTCAGTGGCGCTTTTTGATTTGGCAATAAATAGTACTTTGTACTTTTAAATGATAAAAGCAGACCAATTAGTGAATTTTTATCTAATGTTATCCATCGAGGCTTTTTTTGTTGAGTCGTCATGGATTGTGGGCTTGAGATAACACAAAAAATTAACAGCCACGGTAACCTTTCAAAATATTGATGCACTATTCTCGTTCCTTTTATACGGTTACTTTTTCTACTTAAAGTTCATTAAGTAGCTTATTTATTTGGAAAGGTTAGTTGCAATAGTACTAGACTGAAGTAGTGTTTATTTTTTATGTATTATGCCAATTAAAAGAACAATGCTGCTTGCGGTAAAGCCGGGCAATAGTGGTGAAAGCGTACTTGGAACGAGCGGCCACAAGCCAGAAATTAATGCGCCTGCAATAATTGAGATCATCGCCGTGTTTGTGGTAATACGATTGGTGTAAAGGCTCGCAACAACCAGTGGGCCAAAAGCGCTACCAAGGCCTGACCACGCATAGTTAACTAGCTTAAAGATCGAGTCGGTGTTGTTAAGAGCTATCAGGTAGCCGATCAGCGGTAAAAGGATGGTTGTTAAGCGGGACGCTTGTAATAGTTTTCGTTGTGAGGCTTTTTGGTTAATAAATTTTTGATAAACATCGCTAGTTAGTGCTGCAGCCGCAACGATGATTTGTGTGTTTAGGGTAGAAATAGTTGCAGCTAAAATTGCACACAAAACAAAGCCAACAACAAAGGGATTGAACATTGCTTGTGACATTTGTATAAAAACAAGTTCAGGGTCGGCCAGGTGTTTGCCAAAATAGGCTAGCCCAACAAGACCGCTAGTGATCCCTGCAAATAGGCAGATTATTTGCCAACTAATACCAACAGCTTTTGCTTTATTAATGTTTTTAGGGTTATCGATGGTCATAAAATTTATGAGGATGTGTGGTTGCCCAAAGTAGCCGGGACCCCAACTAAATAGTGTTGCGGCAATGGTTCCAAGAGTTGCAACACTCCAATCAGGAATTAGTTGATTTAGGCCTTGTCCAACAGTTGCAATAGGGAAGCTGCCTGTTTTGAGGCTAAAGAAAGCTTTAATGGGAACTATAACAATGATGATGAGTAAAAATAGTCCCTGAAATAGGTCGCTCCAGGCAACAGCACTTAGGCCTCCAAATAGAGTATAAATGAGGCTTACTGCGATACCTGCGCTCATACCAAGTCTGTAAGGAATGCCAAACACTTGGAATAGTCGGCCAAGCGCAACCAGTCCGGATGCGATGTACATTAGGAAGAAAAACAGTGAAACAATGGTGCTTACAATTTGCAGGCGACCGGTTTTGTCTTTTAGTTGATGAGCAAAATAAGACGGCAGCGTTATGCTTGATAAATTAGCGGTTGCGAGACGCAGTTTAGGTGCTACAAAGTGCCAATTGAGGTACATGAAGACAATTAGCCCCAGTACAAACCAGGCCTCGAATAGGCCTCGTTGGTAGATAGCTCCAGGCAAAGCTAAAAAAAGCCAGCTGCTCATGTCGCTTGCTTGTGCCGATATCGCTGTTACCCAGTAGTTGAGCGATCGATTACTAAACAGATAATCGGATGCGCTATGTGTTTTTTTGTAAAAATAAAGCCCTGTTCCAATAAGAAACGTTGCATACATAAAAACAGCAATCAAAATATCCATGTCATCCTGACTCTTGTATTAGTAATTTTATTAATATCTTAAAGATAGTCATGAACCGCTTGAAGCGCAATGTTAAAGGCATAGTGTTTATGGTTTAGGAATTGCAATGGGGTAACTGGATGGTATTCTGAGAATGAAATTGTAAATTATTTATTGCAAAGGAATCAACAATGGTTTGTGTTGGTAAAAAAGCGCCAGATTTTTCTTGTCAGGCCGCTATAAAAGAAGAGATAGTTAATGTAACACTTAAAGATTTTGATGGTAAATATAAGCTTATTTTTTTCTATCCACTAGATTTCACTTTTGTATGCCCGACTGAGTTGCACGCGTTTCAGGATCGTTTGAGTGATTTCCAAGATCGCAATGTTCAGGTGTTGGGTGCTTCTGTAGACTCAGTTGATTCTCATCTCAAGTGGCTACAAACACCCAAAAATAAGGGTGGAATTGAGGGCGTTAGCTATCCGTTGCTATCTGATGTTAGTAGAGCAATTATCCGTGATTACGGAGTGCTTTGTGACGATGAGAACGTTGCATTTAGGGGTATGTTTTTACTTGATAAAGATAATGTTGTTCAGAGTATGCAGATCAATAATCTATCGATTGGTAGGAGTATTGACGAGGTTCTGCGCCTGATTGATGCATTGCAGTTTGTTGAAGAACATGGTCAAGTTTGTCCTGCAAACTGGTCAAAAGGTGACAAGGCAATGACGCCAAACGAACAGGGTTTGAACGAATATTTTGGTGATAGCTCTTCATAGAGATATTTTATAAATAGATTGGCCGTGAATTTGTTGAGTACAAATTCACGGCCTGTTTTTTTGCTTTGTTCAGCTAATTATCGACGGCCATTGATCAGATTATGGAATGAGTATAAGTTCGATTGTGCCATCTGCGAGGACATATGAGCAAGTTGTGCTTGCATCTGTTCCATCTGATAGGCTTGCGATTGTACAATTGCGCGATGTATTGGAGCTAGTACTGAGGCAAGATTACCTAACTTAGCGATAATTGCTTGGTAAGTATTGAATAAATTATCTGTACGGACAATGCGTCCATTTTCAAGCCGTTTTTGAAGAAAGCCTTGATATTGAACTAGTCGTTGCATTTTCTCGATAAGGTCTGGTGCAACGGTCATTAGTGGCCCTTGTACACAGGCAACCAAATTACGGTTAGCATCGGCAGGTCCAAGATTATTGGAAGCCGAACATAGTTGAGCATATGTTTGCAAAATATAATTATACTTTTCGTATGCATTGTGCAGGTAGGTATCAACTTCTTCTAATGCTTGGTAGTTACTTAAGCGGTCAAAACGTCGCTGTTCTCGTACTTTTAAAAGCCAAGAAACACCGAGTACGTTTGCTGCAACTTGGCCAGCACACAAGCATACAACTCCGCCTGCTATTAAGAAACTAGAAAGTTCTGAGCGTTTTTTGTCAAGGCTGAAAGCCCATTCTGTTTCTTTGATGATTGCATAAATATTTGCGACTGTGCCGCCAATTCCAGTTGAGATCATTCCTATATCCTCAACAAATTGAGGAACAGGTTTTGTTTGTGGAATTATTGATACTGAGGCTGCTAATACAGCTGCCAAAAGGTTTTTACGCATAATTTATCCTTGTTATGCTTGGTTGTTAGTTTTGGTTAGTCTTTTTTGTAGGGCAACCATGAAGGCTCGTCCCTTTGCCAGGTTAACAGTAAGTTGAATAGTCGCGTAGTACAGTCCATTTAAAGGATGCTTGATAGATTCGTTTGAGGCCTGAATAATGCCGACGATTGAAATTGCCTTATCTGTCCAATAATTAATCTGCCGTTGTAGAAGATTAACTACCTCATCCAAGGAATATCCTCGATGCGCACACAGGGCGACAAAGCCTTTTAATGCTTCAAAATCATGATCTTCAAGTGCTTGGAATAGGGGCTCATAGACGGACGTTGTGGCTAGTAGTAGATCATATGTAAGATCTGGATCAAATTGCTCTACAGGTACATCACGATTAGCAGTTTGTTCTGGATGTGAAACTGTGTTCAGTGTATTGCACAAGCACAAACAGGTGAGTGCTATGTAAATAAATTTAGAACGCATACCACAAAATCTCCGGTATTTTACCAAAATTATTTTAGACTACTTCTAGAAAAATAGTACCAATAAAGGGCTAATTGAGCAATAGGGACGATCGTTTAAGTAGTTCAAGCGCATCGATATCAGCTATAATTTCATAAGGCCTGTTTGGTTGGACGCTGTATTTAAATATAGTGAGAGTAAAGGTATAATTTTAATATGAGTTATGTCTTTATTCGGAGAAGGTTGATGAAAGCGATTAATTTAGAAGAAAAATTAACTAAATTTGATGAATATTGGAGCCCGCGTATTGTGGCCGAGGTGAATAATCATCAAATTAAGGTTGCCAAGTCTTTGGGAAGTTTTGTGTGGCACAAGCATGATGATTCTGATGAGATGTTCTTGGTTATCAAGGGTAAGCTTATTATTGAGTTTCGTGATCGAAAAGTGACACTCAATCCTGGGGATCTTTGTGTTGTACCCAAAGGTGTGGAACATCGACCTGTTTCACCTGAAGAGGCCCATGTTTTGCTTTTTGAGCCCAAGGGTTTGCTGAATACGGGAGATACAAAGTCTGATCTTACGGCGGATAATCCAGAGTGGATCTAATAGGGTCTCTTTAATAAAATACTACTGAGAATATGAAATGGACCGGCCAGCAATAATATTATTGCTGGCCGGTTTGTTATTTGTTAGACGTGTGTCATCCAGTAATGTGCAGTTGAACCAACAAGGGTCAAAAATGCAGGTATCTTAATGAACCGGAAGCCCCACAGCTTGTAGGCAAGGTTGCAGACTGTTATAGCAATTATAACTGGATATCCGACCATGATAATTGGTTCTGAAAAATTCAGGATTGCAGCCAACCCAAGGTGCGCCGGAATTAAAGTTGCAATGGTGCCGATTGCTAGCGAAGCTGTGTAGCCTAGTCGATTTCGTGACAGGTCTCGATCAATATATTCGGCAAAAACGGCGGCTAAGGCAATAACGGTTGAGAAGCAGGCCATTAGTACGGCTGTGGCAACGACTAACGCTCCGCCGTGTCCCATGATGCGCAGAGCAACGCCTGCAAAAATAGTATCACCGGCTAGACCTGAACCGTACCAAGCTCCTAAGAAGCTTAGACCTACGTAAACAAGTCCCAACAGAACTGCACTAATTAAGCCGCTTTTTAAAGTTACAATTGCGCGTTGATGAGGAGACTCTTTTTCTGGGCTTGTATCGCGTAAAATCTCGAGTATTATAGCTCCAAAAAATATCGTACCAAGCAGATCAAGTGTTTTGTAGCCTGTAAGAGCTGAGCTTACAAAGTTGTCCAACATTGTTTTGGTTGTTGGTAAGTAGTAGCCATGGCCCAAGATTCCTTTGGCGATGATAATACTCAAAGAGATCAGTAGGAGCGGGGTTACAACTTTGCCCAAAATCTCGACAATGTTGTTTCTACGGTAAGCAGCAGCAAAGGTGATGCCCATAAATATGATGCTAAACCAAGTTAATGATAAAGCTGGAACGAATGGCTGAGTCATTGAGAATGCAACGGTTACAATTCGTGGCATAACAATGAGAGGTCCAATGATGAGCATGCAGTATAGAATCATAAAAGAACCGGTCCCTTTTCCGAGTCTGCCAAAAAATTTATGATAATTCCCATCGAAAAAGATCATACTTACCAGTCCTAACAATGGGAGCAGAACAGCTGTTAAGATTAGGCCAGTAACTGCGATTCCGGTGTGTGGTCCAGCTTGTAAACCAATCATTAATGGGAATATTAAGTTTCCAGATCCAAACAACATTGAAAATATTGCCAGGCCGGTTGTTATTGCTCGTGACGAAAAGATTTTGTTCATGATGTAACCTATTATTGTGATAAAAAGGACAATTTATAAAGACAAGAAAAATATAGTAATAAATTATATAGCGCTCAAACGAGCACGAGATTCACAGCCCAAACGGGCATTACGAGCACGAACATGCAAATGGAGTAAAGGGAAATCAAAGATCGGAAAGATCTTTTAGAAAAATTAGTCTGACAAGTGTAGTCAGGCATGGCTATTTCCTCATTAGGCTTACGATATACACACATTATGTGTACATACTATTCTTGCCTATTATTATAATAGGCCTACATTGGTAATGCAAGCTGATTGATCTAAGTAGCTTCTCGTGCCTACACGAATAAAGGAACCGCAGATGAAATATTCATACATTATTCCCTTTCAAACAATACAAAAAGCAGATCAGGTCTCGGTCGGAGCAAAGAATTTTGTTCTTGGCAAGATGCGACAGGCCTTAGCCGATCAAGGAGTTATTGTTCCCGATGGTTTTGCTCTTATAACAAGAGCGTATCATGAGCATATACAGGAAAACGGTTTATCAGAGAATTTTGATCTTCTGGTGCATGCTCTGCAAGAGACTAACGCTCTAAAAAATATTGCTCGCTGTAGTGACGAGATTCGTGAACTTTTATGCTCAGCTCCTTTGCCGAAAAAAATACGTACAGAGATCGAAGTTGCTTATCATGCTCTAGGAGAAGGTGCTGTTGCGGTTAGATCGTCAGCTACGTTGGAGGATGGGCTATCGGCCTCTTTTGCGGGGCAGCAAGAAAGCTTCCTTGGTGTGCAGGGTATTGATAGTGTTTGTGAAGCGGTTGTAAAGTGCATGGCATCGATGTTTACTGCGCGTGCGATTAGTTATCGTAATAACGTTGGCGTAGGACATCATGACGTAGCAATGTCGGTTTGTATTCAGACGATGGTCAAGGCAGATCAGGAGAGCTCTGGAGTTGCTTTTTCGCTCGATCCCGAAACTGGTAATCAAGATTTTACGATGATTAATTCTTCGTACGGATTGGGACAAAGTATTGTTTCTGGACTGGTTAGTCCCGATGAATTTGTGGTACATCGGCGAGCCCTACAAAAAGGGTTCTATCCGATTGTTAAAAAGACTTGCACAGATAAAAGTCAGAAAATTATTTGCAAAGATGGGGCGTCGGTTAGCGTAGCTGTTGGCCCAAAGGCTCGCTACAAGTTTTCGATTACTGATGAGCAGGTAATCGCTGTTGCTAATGCAGTTGAGATTGTTGAATCCTTCTACGAGTCGCTGGCTGGCAAACGAGTTCCAGTTGATGTTGAGTGGGCATTCGGCCCAAAAAATCAGCTTTTTATTTTACAAGCTCGACCTGAAACGGTGCATGCGCGTGACACGCGTCCGGTCTACAAGCGTTACAAATTAAATATGGAAGGTGCCAAGATTGCGCCGATTGTCTCAGGTCAGGCGATTGGTACTCACATTGTGCATGGTAGAATTCGTAAAATTGCCTCTCCAGATGAGGCTCGTGACCTGAATAAAAATGACATTATTGTTACAAAATCAACCGATCCTGATTGGATGCCTCTTTTGCGTACTGCTGCTGCTGTGATAACTCAGCACGGGGGGCGCACTTGCCATGCGGCTATTGTAAGTCGCGAGCTTGGTATTTCGGCCTTGATTGGTGTACATGATGCACTATCCGCACTCAAAGATGGTCAGGATGTGACAATCGATTGTAGCAAGGGCGCTCTTGGCAATGTATATGAGGGACATATCCCCTTCTCGTGCGACAGCTACAGACTCGACCTTAATACTAAACCTAACAAGCGTATTCGGCTCAACATTGCCGACCCTGATAGAGCGCGGGCTTTGGCCAGATTACCAGTTGCTGGTGTTGGACTTGCGCGTGTGGAATTTATTGTTAGTAATTACGTTGGTATGCATCCCATGGCTGCTGTTGACCCTGACAAGCTAGATAAAGAAACGCGTGAACAGGTGGAGCAGCTGACGCGAGCATATAAAGATCCTAAGACCTATGTTGTTGATAGATTGTCACAAGGAATTGGTACAATTGCAGCAGCATTTTACCCTAGAGAAGTGATTGTCCGTTTGTCCGACTTTAAGACAAATGAATATCATGGATTGCTTGGGGGATCATTCTTTGAACATCATGAAGAAAATCCTATGATGGGCTTGCGAGGAGCTTCGCGTTATATCAGCGACAGCTATCGATTGGCATTTGAATTAGAATGTAAGGCAATCAAGCAAGTACGAAACGATATGGGTCTTACTAACGTAATTGTGATGGTTCCGTTTGTAAGAACGTTGAATGAAGCAAGGCAGGTTGTTGAGGTAATGCGCGAAAATGGCCTTGAGAGAGGCAAAGATGGGTTAATTTTGTACATGATGTGCGAAATCCCCTCAAACGTGTTGTTAATCCGCGAATTTGCTAAGTTTTTCGATGGTTTTTCGATAGGGTCTAACGATTTAACACAGTTTACTCTTGCGGTTGACCGTGATGAGGCAAGGCTGGCGAAGTTGTTTGATGAGCGGGACCCTGCGGTAATAGCCATGCTGCGTATGGCTATAGCTGGAGCGCATGCTGTGAATAAGCCGATAGGTATCTGTGGTCAGGCTCCTTCAGACTTTCCTGAGCTGTTTAAGCTTTTGATGGATGAGTCAATTGATACGTTTTCGCTAAATCCTGATGCTGCACTTGAACGTACAATCAGCTCTCACGGTTAAGTAATAGATTTTATTTTTTGGCAACAAAAAGCCCCCGGTGCCATTACGGCATCGGGGGCTTTTTTTAATTTGTTTATCGTATCTAGTGATATCGATATAGATTAGATTTTATAAAATAGCGGAGGAACAATTTTTGGCTCCGTTTACTTGTGTACTTTAAGACGCTACCTAGCGTTTTTTTACATTTTTTACCGAATATACCGATTAAGAATGACGATGTTGCGGATAAAACTCGTTGTTTAATAGAAGAAGACTTTGATTCGTTTAAATCGGCTTGAGTTGTAAAATAATATGGACCTTTTTCTGTTTGTGTCTTTACCGATTTAGATGAAATTTGTTTTTTAGTTGATTCACTTATTGCTTGTGCTCTATTTTCAAGATTTTCATTATGATTGCGCTTAGGTTGTATGAGGTATTTTGAGGTAGACCAAGTCGCCATTGGATATTGTATTACCTGAGGCAATGGACCGGCTTCATTAATTTTCTTACTTTTTTTCATAAATTTATAGGCTGTATAGCCAGCAGCAACTAGAGCTGCGGCACTAAGCTTGTAGCCATGCTTGCCAGCATGTTTGTAAATTTGTTGACCTAAGTTGCGTACAGTATTATTTTTGGGCGCAGATTCGATATTCATTGTGATCATACTGATTGCTATTAATGTAGTAAGATACTGTTTCATCACAACCTCCTGTGAATGTAGATAATAATCTTATACTATCAATACTACATTAATATTACAAAATGTCAATAAATTGGCTTGATTGTTCAGAGCGAAGTTTATTTTTAAGCACAGAAAAACCCCCGGCGCCGTAATGGCATCGGGGGTTTTTTAGTTTGTTATTAAACTAGCTGTTTATGCTTGAGGAATAACGTTTACAATGTCAGAAACATTGTCTACAACCTTAACAGTCAATAAATCTTTAATTCGAGCTAAAGTTTTACCTTTAAGACCGTTAATTTGAGTTAAAGCTTTACCGTAAAGACCGTATTTGTAAGCGCCAATGGCAGCGATTGCTGTGACAGCTGTACCAATAGTAGTTTTTCTATACTTGTTGCAGAATGATACGAGGCAACGTATACCACGGTAAGCGGTATAGGCACCAAGAGCACCAGCGCCAATAGCTACAACTGTAGTCTTTGGAAATTGCTTAGCAGTTTTAATTGGGCTTGTTTTATAAGCATTCAGCATAAGCTTTGCGCCTTGCTTTGAGAAAAGATTCCCAATGAATGTTTTTGATCCAGTGAGCTGTTTCTTAATGGCTGTCAAAGCATTTTTTCCAAAATTGTCATAATCTTTAGAAATATTGCTTAAATTGAAAGCACCAGCGCTTGATATGACCATACTGGCCGTGAGTAGTGTAAGAAGATGTTTCTTCATTTTTAACCCCCTGAGTTAATGAATATAATCTAACATCTACCACTAATTCTGCAGAAATAGTCCAAAATGTCAAACTGGGCTAATAAAAATACAGTTAAGTTGCACTCTGAATTAGCTTGCATGGCAACCACTAAAATGTTGATTGTGGTGTGTAGACTCGCTTGAATGTTATTTGTAGCTTCAAGCACGGAGTATGGTTGCGTAGAAGCTGAATGCGAATCAGCGAAGTATGGCTTTGTGAGGCTGATAAATCGATAGTAACTAAGAGGCGAATGGGATTATACAAGCGAGCTTCATGTTAAAATCTAATGTTTGTTATGAGGAAGAATTGCGTATAAAGAAGGTGGTTAGTTGATAATTCGCTTACAGCTTTATTGGAATGGGTAGAATGGTTGCGGCGAAGTGCAATCGCGTCGTAGTAAAACGTAGATGAATTAACATAAACGGACCTGTCGAGGCGAAGAATTAGCGTGGGCGGACCTGTCTCGGCATAGTTCGAAGAACGTAGACGGATGGGCAATGAAAAACCCCCAACGCCGTAATGGCATCGGGGGTTTTTAGTTTGCTTAAAACCTGTTGTTTTTAAAACTCGTTATGTACGAGTCTCTATTTATTGATTCTTTAGAATCAATTTTATGGTCTTATTGTTTTTTGCTACAGTGTTTGTAACATTTGTTATGGTTGGCTTGATAGCATTCATAACTTGATTAACAAGTTTAGCATCACGCTTATCTTGAAAGTTAGCTATTTTTGAATATTGGCTTAAACCATTCAAAACGTTGATTGCAGCTTGGGTAGCTTTACGATCAGCTTTCTTGGCCTTACGACCAGTGAATGACTTGAACAAAGTAGCAGGCTTTTTAACAAGCTTCTTAAAACCGTTACGGTTCAAGTTACCTGTTTTCACAGCATAAACAATACCAGCAGCAGTTGCTGCAGTAGCTGTTACACCAGCGATGTACTTACCCTTGTGGGTTCGTAAATGCTTATTCAGACCACTCAATCGAGTGCGAAGACTCTTCTTTTCAGAAGTTTTTTCGTTTTGCTTGACGTTGTTAACTACAGCTTTAGTAGATGCATCAACTGTCTTGTCTTCAGACTTAGTCTTCTTTGCAAACTTTGCTTTAAGACCGTCTATAGCTTTACGAACGAAATTCTTCTTTTCAGAAGTTTTTTCGGTATATTCAGCTTTAACAGGTGTAATAACAACTGGGGCAGATGCATTAAGTTCGGGTGTTTTGTCAGAAGACTTAGCCTTCTTTGAAAACAACCTTGTTTTAATTGATTTTAGACCGTTTAAAGGATTACCAACGTAACCTTTTTTAACAGTAGCTACACCAAGACCAAGACCGGCGATACCAATACCAGTGTAAACTGGATGCGCTTTCATTTGCTTTGCGGTAAACGTCAAACCAGTATATTTACTAGCGAGCATTAGGCCGTTTTTTAATTGAGCTTTTGAAGGCAACTTGCTAGCAACATATTTAGTTGTAGCATTATAAGCATCTTCCAGAGTGGCATGGTATTTTTTAACACCAAAATAAGTACCAGAACCAAGAGCACCAACAACGGTACCATATGTAGCAGTAGTTTTTAGAATTGGTTTAAGACTAGATTTGTTTGAACCTGAGCCAGCTTGTCTAGATCGGAATCTGTTGGCAGCTTGTTCAGCTCTATGATCGCGAACTTTTTGGCGACGCTTAGCTTCACGATTCTTGAAAAATGTCTTAAGTGGGTTAGTGAACGCAGGTGCGCTCATTACAACCATACTGGTTGCGAGTAATGTAATAAGATGTTTATTCATTGTTAACCTCCTGAGTTAATGAAAAATAACTAACATCTACTATCAATTCTACAGGAAAGCGCCAAAGTGTCAAGTAAAATAAATAAATAAATGATTAAATTTCATAGTGTAAATATTTTAATTATTGTGTGATGTAGTGCAATAAGCCTATTGAGAGGGTTGATGGGGGCTGGTTTGTGCGCGAATGTGCGTATGTATATAGTATGTATGGAAAAATTTGAGTTTTGCGTGATCTGCCTTTAGATGAGCTTCTGTTAGACGGGATTCTTGTATATACGAGGATGATTAGTATTTGCTATATACGAACTACGTTCAGACCATTCTTTGCTTTATGAGCTGTATTGAACATACAGACAGGTATGGCTGCGTTTATATTATTCTGCGACGATTCCTTGCTCTAGGATGTGCATGAATTGCGCTATGACTACGGGCCCCCTACGCTCTTAGAGTTACGAATAGCGTGCAGGTAGGTTTAGTCTTGGCGACAGTTGCTTATAAATAAGTGGAAGTGTTGCGAGTGGTTTTTAAGGAGTGTATATAAAAACCCGCCCACTTTGCCACACAGGGCATAGAAGGCGGGTTTTTTAGTTTACTGGTAAAAATTACCGTTGGTTAAGCTTGGTAGCTTTAACCGCGGTATTTTTGATCGCGTTCTTTTTTGTCTTGTTTTTTGTTTGCGTAGTACTTTTTGTATGCCAAAACAGAAGCGCCAACAACAACCGCTACCAAGACTACACGGCATGCAACTGAGTGATCAGCGTAGAATTTTTGAGCTTTGCTGTCTTTCCATACGCTAGCTGCTTTGCTAGGAAGGTAACCGACAACGCTTGTGATGTGCTTTTTGGCGCTTGTACCAGCTGTTTTAATTTTTTGTACAAATCCTTTAGAAGCTACTTTAGCTACAGGAGCCTTAACTACAGGAGCCTTAACTACAGCAACTTTAGCTACAAGAGCTACAGGAGCTTTAACTACAGGAGCCTTAGCTACAGGAGCTAAGTCAGCAGAACTGCTTCCCTCAACAGCTTGAATACCAAAAACTGAACCTGCTACTAATGTAGCCAAAAGAAATTTATTGACGTTCATAGAAATATTACCTTTCATCTATGCGGCATTAAAAATGCGTATCTATTTTTTCTACACGTCTTCAATTTACCCTAGATCAAGAAAATGTCTACAGCCCGCAGTAAACTTTTTATGGACCATGTTCTATTGTCTTACTCGGGTTATACAAGAAGGAGTCGGTTGAATCTATTTCCTGTATAAACTTCTTTATTACTGTTGCGTAGGCTGGGTTCTGAAGGGCTGTTCCAATAATAGCCTTTATCCACCCCAGGGGTGTTCCGATGTCGTAACGTACACCTTGCATTTTATAAGCAAAAACGCGCTCGTTGTGGTGAATCATGTCGTTTATGGCATCGGTCAGTTGCAGTTCTTGCGTTGCGTACTGCGTCATGCGATCTAGTGCATCAAACACTCTATGTGAGAGGATGTAGCGCCCAACAACAGCTAAATTTGATGGAGCATCGTTTGGGTGAGGCTTCTCAGCAATTCGGCTTATCTGGAAAAGATTTGGTGTTATCTGTTTTTTGATTCCTATCACTCCGTAAGAGGAAAGGCACGATCGTGGCACTTCTTGTACAGCAATGATGCTAGCTCGTTCTTGCCTGGTAACACGCATTAGCTGTTCTAGGACTGGAATTTTGCTTTTGCAGATATCATCAGGGAAGCTCACGCCAAAATATTCTTTGCCGATGTGATGCTTGGCAAGCATCACCGCATGTCCCGTGCCTAGTGGCTCGGTTTGGCGTACGTAACTGAATGTTGCCGCTTTAGTCAATTTATGAACGGTAGATAGAGCGTTGCGGGCGTCATGCTCCTCTAGGAGCGCCTGCAGGTCGTCTTCACGGTCGAAATGATTGGCAATTGCTTGTTTGCGTTTTGAAGTTATCACGCACACAAGATTAATTCCGGATGCAATGCTTTCTTCAATAACATGTTGTATAGCTGGCTTGCGAATAAGTGGGAGCATTTCTTGTGGTATTGCCTTAGCAAATGGCATGAACTGGGTACCCAGACCTGCCGATGGGATAACCACCTTGGTAATGTCCATGTGCTCCCTTTTTCCTTTTTTGTGCGGTTTATACCGCCTTTTAGCCGAATTGGCTTAAAAACTCCATTTTTCCTGTGTGCAGTAACCGGATGTCGTCGATATGATATTTTAGAATGGCCAATCTTGAAAGGCCAAATCCAAATGCAAATCCTGAGTATTCATCAGGGTCTATGCCAGCGTAACGTAGTACATTAGGGTGAATTAAACCTGCTCCAGCTGTTTCTATCCAGCAAGTTTTTTTGCAGACACTGCAGCCTTTTGTGCAAAATGGGCAGCGAATGTCTATTTCTACACCGGGTTCCACAAACGGGAAGTATCCAGGCCTGAGGCGCACTGTAAGGTCTTTACGACCAAACAAAGCGTTTAGAAATTTACGAGCAGTTTCGAGTAGGTGAGCCATTGAGATGTTTTTGTCTACGACAAAGCCTTCTGTCTGCATAAAGACGTAGTCGTGTGATGCGTCGGTAGCCTCGTGACGGTAACACCGTCCAGGAGCAACCACAGCAAACGGTGGCTTTCTGTTTTTGAGCGTATGTACTTGAATATTTGAGGTGTGTGTTCGTAGTAGTTTTCCTGGCAAATTTAGCCAAAAAGTGTCGTGCATATCGCGAGCTGGATGGTCTTTGGGTATGTTTAGACCTTCAAAATTTATTGATTCATCTTCGACTTCTGGGCCATCCAAAATCTGGTAACCCATCGACAAGAATATATTTTGAATCTGATTGGTTACATGCGTGTAAGGGTGTAGCCCTCCACGATGATGCGCACTGGGCTTGTAGGCTGTTACGTCAAAAAACCGTTCTTGATTGTCTTGTGAATCTCGTGCTAATTGAGCCAGATTGTCTTTGCGGTCATTAAATGCTTGTTGCATCGACTGCTTGAGTGTATTTAGTATGGGCCCAAATGTTTTTTTTGTTTCAAGATCAGCAACTTTAAGTTGCCCCATTACTGAACCAAGTTTGCCTTTGCGCCCAATAAAATTGATGCGTACAAGTTCAAGCTCATCAAGACTTTGTGCTTGTGTAAGAGCTGTCTCAAATTCTGTTTTGAAAGAATCTATGACTGCTTGTGTAATGCTACTATTCATAGCTTGAAACCACGATACTCTTAAAGGGTTGACCTCTTTTGTTGATAAAGTTTTTACCAACTTATAACATCTTCTTGTCAGACTATCAGAGGGTTGCATGTCTGACAAATATGAGCAACCGAACGAGACCCAAGAGTGGCCAGGTTACAGCTATGACCAATTGAATAATGGTTGACAATTAATGGTGTGTAGATAGGATATAGAAATGTCTACCTTTGATTAGGTGGTATTGTTGCCGAGGTAGCTCAGTGGTAGAGCACGAGCTTGAAGCGTTCGGTGTCGTAGGTTCGATTCCTACTCTCGGCACCATTCTTTGCGTAAAGCTTGGAATGGCTGATCAACATTAGCCGCATGTAAATGTGTCAGGGCGCGATAGCCGCGCCAAAATGTAATTTATAGCATGGCTCCACTTCTTCGACAAGCTGTCTTTGTCCAGCTGTGTTTAATTATGCTTTGACTTAGGGTAATGTTGAACGAGCGTATTCTCATCGAACAGCAAATTAAGGGATTTACACATGAACAAACGTTCCTATAGTCTTTTTTTTACACTTTTTTTTGTTTTCAATAATGCCTTGAGCATTGATACTGTTGCCATCTATCGGCCCAACATATCGTACGTAGCTGATAGTATAAGTTTGCCTGCGCGCATTGTTTCTTTCTTGGGGCGAGCGGGAGCCTTGTTAGGCTTAGGGTCAGCAGGTTCATTTATTGGTAATCAGATTGGCGCTAAGCTTGGTAATGGCGCGTATAGCCTAATTAAATTTGGACAGGAGAATGTCCAGGAAATCGAAAAAAAGATTCAGAAATTGCCATCAAGTTCTACACTTGCTTCGGAAAACTCTACAGAGTTGTCGATGTGGGATAATGCGCAGAAGGTGGCCTTAACTGGCGCACAAAAGGGTGAAAAGGTCATTAAATTTGTCCATGATTGGCATCTTGATCGTGTGGCCGGTGGACTCATTGCTTGTGTGATTGGTTATTCTATTGCCAAATCTTTGGGTGACGTGATTGCTGGGCAGCGGTTTGCGCATCGGCATTACTGTCACCTTACAGAGTTAATCGAAGAATATTTTGTATACATTACAATTACGCGAGTAATGGCCAGTGCGTTTGAGTCTGTAAGTGACCAGGCATTTAGCAATTGGGAGCGACGTTCTACTACGCGTGATTCAATACCTGACGTTGCATTTGATGTTTTTAATCGTGGTGTTGTTGGTCAAAGATTTTGTCGTTTGAGGGACCAGCATGACGAACATTTGACTGATACTGTGCATAAATTAGGTTTTTCTTTTTCTGCCGATTCTGAGCACGTTGTTGACATTGTTGACTGGTCTCGGGGCGCTGTGCGTCCGGTGTTGCGCGAAGAGTTACGAGCATTTTCGTTGTACCATCAAAGCATGGTAAGTCTTGCTCAGCAGAACATTGATCCGGCTAGAATGGCCTATTTTGCCAATCACATTGCCCAAAGAATTGCTCGCCGTCTAGAGGCTCATCTGTGCAGAGTTCGTTCTGCTATCATTGCTTCTTACAGATCATATCGATTTGCAAAATCTGTAGATTCGTTGTGGCCGTTTGCCTACATGCGCAGCTCGTACCACGAGGCTATGAATAACTGGATTGACTAAAATATCATCACAATTCTTGAGCTTGCGAGCCCAAAAGAAGTATGATCCTGCAGTTGTAGGGAGCTCTTTGTTTGGGGGCCTAGGGGACTGTGAAGGGATATCACGGGGCATTTATTTTAGCGATCATTTTTGTACCGTACTTATTTTGTATGGACTCAAGTGGTTGGGTTACGGTTGAAAATCCTAATGATGTGCAAAAAAAAGTGCAAAAAAAGAGTTGTATTCAGCCACCTAACACTGGTTGTTGTCTGACGCGTTTTTACTTTTCTGATAACAATAACTATCCAGTTTCGATTAGCTTTATTGGCCTGCCAGGCCATCTTAGCTCAGAGCATTTAAATACAATACTTCCTGTAAAGTTACTACCTTGCCTGCTAACTAAGCAGGGTGGTCGTCGTTTGAATTGGCCTAAGTATATGAATGTTTTGTGGTCAAAAGTGATTAACAAGCGTTCTACTGAAGTCCAGTCAGTTAAAATATGGTTTGATGGAGGATTGCCTAGTTTAGAGCATCAAAATGCTTTGTGGCCCAGCAAGTTTACGCTTTCTGCTAAGAGGAATGGCGCAGTCGTAAAAAATAGCCGCTTTCAGGAGTTGACGTCTCAGGAATTACAATTTGCTCGTCCGGTGCTATATGAAAGTACTACGCAACGCTCTAAAGTTGAGCAAAAGCGTTTAAATGCCAAACGTGCAGGAATTAAATTTTTAAATTTTCTCGAAAAGTTTGAAAAAATAACTGGAAGATCCATTGAAAAATCGAATATATTGAGCTCATCTTTGCAAAGTAACAACATAAATTTACAAGGTGTCGACCGTCTCATTGGGGTGAGTTATGAGTCTTGCTGCAAGGCTAAAACTAAATTTATGGATGCAACATTTAAGTATGTATCTGAAGGTGGCTGTGATGAGGCGATACGAAAGCGGGCTTGTTTGGCAAGCAAAAAAAACAATGATCTTTGTACTGCTATAGTCGCTAACCGCACCGCTTTAAAAGAACTTCAAAATCCGTTGCCCCTACAATTTAAAACATTAAACCATTCGTATACATTAGCCCGCAATGCACTCAAAGAGCTAGAAAATGTTAAGAGCCTTGAGGCTATTAATAATAACCACGAACGGCTTATTGATTACAGGGTTAATCTTGAGAAAGGCTACTTTGCGGTTAGGTTTTTTGAGTTGTCTGGGGCTTTAGAGAAAATTGTATTAACAAAAAAAGATCATGATTCTATAGAGAATGTTTGGAATTGCTTACGATCAAATCTGGCAAAAGCGCCGTTTAAAGCAGAACCTCGAGGCATTCAGGGGAAGACAACGCTTGAGAATGCGGTGCAAGAGCAATGGTATAAAAAGCTTGTCAGACAAAAAGTAGCATGTGAGAATGAATATGTTTTGGACAATATTTCTAACAATAAGAATGAGGCTTTGAGTGTTGAGTGGAGAGAGGTGTGCGATAAAATCAAGAAATCCCGATATTTTTTAGGGAAAAAGCCTAAGGTTAATGGGGTAGGGATGGACAATAAAAGTTTATCTGAGGCTAGGTGGAAAGAATACGAGAAATTTTTTTCCAATAGCTGAAAAGTAAAAGATGAGTCACAAAACTGTTGATACTAGTTTGACTTGCACACTAACTTTACTACATTGATAATTTATGGGGGAATTTGTTGGTGTAAGGAGCTTGTTAATGAAGCAGCCAAAGCAACGTCACAGTCTTGCGTGGTTCAAATTGGCTGAGTTTGTGGCCCGTGGAGAGAAAGAACGTGCGCTTGGTATTTATCGGTTACTTTCACATTCATTAGAAGAAAAAGGTCTGGCATTTCAGCTAGAAGCTGATCTTTTACGTTCTTTTGACGATCAAGTTGCCTTTGAGCGTTACGAACAAGCCGCTTACTCTTTTGCCAAAAATGGCTCATTAGAAAAGGCGGTTTTTTTGTATGAATTTTTATTATCCGAACAAGGCCTTAATAAGCAGCATCTAATTGCTCTTACTCTTATGTACGACGAGCTTGAGCTGCGATTAAAGCATCTATGGACGGTTTCTCGGCTATGTGTGTACCATTTTAATCGTGAAAAAGAATGGGAATTTGTTGAACGTTGTTTAGAGTTGCATGCTACAAATTTGAGTCAGCAGGATCGATTTGATGTACTCGGTCAGGTTGCACTTTGGTACGCTCAGAATGAGTCAGAAGATTTTACGGTTCAGTGCACGGTGCTTGATCGGGTACTTGATCTGTGGATCAGCAATCCGACTGAGGCCAGAGTCAAAGGTTTAATGCATTCTTTACAGGTAGTTAGCCCACGTCTTTACCAGCATGGTATGAATCGTCTTAAATTACCCCATGAAGAAGATTTATCTGAACGGGTTGCAAGCGAGTAAACGTTTGGTAATTGCCCAAAGAGCTGGGATGATAGATTTTTCTCGCAATTGTATGATTGCGTACTCTGAACATGAGAGCATAAATTTACATGTTCCAGGAGGCCCTAATAAGGGTCTTATTCCTTCAATTAGGGTTTGAGCTACCTTGACAACTAATCGCATAATATTTTGCTAACAAGTTGTTGTAACTGAGCAAACGTTAGTGCTGGAATTTTGGGTTTGGTAAAGATGGCGTAATCAAACGAACCTTCATGTACATTCAGATCAAGCATAATATGCTTTAGCCGACGACGTATCAAGTTCCGTTTGACGGCGTTACCAACTTTTTTAGATACAACAATTAAAACGCGCCCGTTGCCTTGTGAGGCACGGGCACGCTTAATGTCGAAATATTCATTACGCTTTAACAATCGAGTTGTTCGTATAAAAGGACGAACTTCTGATTCTTTAAAGCTTTTGATTTTCAGTTTCAGTATTTACGCTCGTATCGATTACGCGCGAACTGCAAGACGTGTACGTCCTTTTGCTCTGCGGCGATTGATAATCTTACGCCCATTACGTGTTGACATGCGTTTAAGAAAACCATGTTTACGATTACGTTTGATGCGTTTTGGCTTAAATGTTACGGACATGCCGACACACCTCTATTTTGTTCTTTGGCTCGTATAGCTTATAGTAACTTACTTATCCAGTGTACGGCCATTTTTTGCTTTTTACAATCTGTTTTTACGGATTGATTTTTTCTAAGTAACGTTGGGCGTCCAGGGCGGCCATGCAGCCACTACCAGCGCTGGTTATTGCTTGACGGTATCTATAGTCAGCAACGTCACCTGCCACAAATACTCCATCAGCCGATGTAGTCGTGTTATTGGTGACTTCTATGTACCCATATTTATCGAGTTTAAGCTGCCCTTGAAATGGTTTGGTGTTGGGTGTTAGTCCTATTCCCAGGAACAGGGCGTTAGTTGGTAATTGTTGTTCTTGACCAGATTTTTGTCCAACAATTGTAACCCCAGTGATGTGCTGTCCGTCGCCATGAATCGCGGAAACGGTATGCTCGTATAGAATTTTTATTTTTGGATTGCTTAGCACGCGTTGTTGCATTGCGTGTGATGCAGTGAATTTATCAAGAATATGTACGATTGTTATGTTGTCGGTGAACTTGGTCATGAATGAGGCATCTTCCATGGCTGTATCACCACCACCCACGATGATAACCGTTTGGTCTTTGTAGAAGGCTCCATCGCATACTGCGCAGGTGCTTACTCCTTTACCCCAGTATTCGTTTTCTCCCGGGCAACCTAGGCGCCGTGGTGTTGCACCAGTAGCAACGATAACGCTGTTGGCTTGTAAGCTTTCTTTGTTTGTCGTGACTGTTAACGGCTTCTTGGAAAAGTCGACAGAAATGACGGTTTGAGCTAGCATTTGTGAATCAAAACTGAGGGCATGCTCTCGCATGTTGGCCATTAGCTGAGGGCCCATCGTCTTGTTGCTACCAGGCCAGTTTTCTATCTGGGTTGTGCCCATGAGCTGACCGCCAGGCTCTTTACCTTCTATGACAACTGGTTCCAAGCCTGCTCGTGCAGCATATATCGCCGCTGTTAATCCTGCTGGTCCAGATCCAATAATCAAGACGTTGTGCACGGTTTTGTTGGGCATGTAAGCCTTTATTTATTTTTTAGGGTACGAATGATCGAATTTAAGATTTTTTCTCGTATGCAATGTTGTCTTACAAGCTCGTGAGATAGTGTGTGTTCTTGTTGGGCAACTTTGCTTTCTGGCATGTCAAAATAAATCAGCTCTTTGGTTCGAGGTCGCTGATGAAGCTGTATGTATAATTTTATATCTTGATCCGTTGCGACAGCCTCAGATGTTTTTGCTATCAAGTCGACGATGTACTTTTCTTGTAGTTGTTTTATTGCTAGAAGTGTCACCATCTCTGCAAATTCTGGATGTGCTTTGTATACCAAGTAATCAGGGGTTAGAATTAGCTCGTCAAGAATCACCTGTTTTTGGCGCAGTATGACTGATGAGGGGATTTCTGGGGTGTAATTAGTGATTATGGTGTGCAGAGCCGCTTCTACGGTTTCTCGTCGTTGTGATATATCGTTGCGGAACGAAAATATTTCAGCAAGCTTTGAGCGCAGCTGAGTGTCAGAAGTTAGCTCAAAATGTTTTTTTAAATCTTTCCACTCGATGTAAGCTTCTGGAACGATTGTTTTGATGGCTACCTTGTAGGTATAAGGAAGTGTGAATTGCGATGAAAGGCTGTAGTACTGGAGGCTTGGACTTGCGCTTACAAAGGTTTCACCTACTTTTTTACCAATAAATAGTTCTCGTGTTGCAAGGTCAGCTTCTTCATAACCAATTTTGATCCACAAGTCGGCTTTTTTGTTTGTTAGTACAGCTTTGCCTTTTTCGTTGGCTAAGGTAAGTGTAAATCTAACCCAATCGCCTTTGGCTGCAGGTTCACATTTATATTTTTGTGTATTTTCTACTTCCTCTTGTATGCAATTATCAACCTGTCTATCGATGTCTTTGTACTGTTTTCTGCGCGGTGCGCGGAATGGAAGCTTATTCCAAGCATCAATTTGGATTGCATTTGCAGAAGAGCAGCAAAAGGTGAAAATTATCGATCCATTTTTTTGATCGACAGTCTCGAGTAGTTGAGGTGTTCCGACCGGTAGGGTCGAATTTTTACAAAGTGCCTTGTAAAGCTTGTCCAGTGCAATGTGGTGAATTAGGAATTTGCGTACATGCTCCATGATGGCATTTTTTGCTGTTAATTCCGCGTAAGTAATTGAGATGGCACCTTGTTCTTTGCGGTGCCCGGATAAGCCTTTGCTGTATAGCTCAAGCGTGTGTTTATACAGTGATTGTACAGTTTTGTGTTTAATGGTGACTGAAAAAAGTAATGTTTGACTTTGTGGGTGAATCTGTCTCGATGACGATTCACCCTCTTTTTGTCTCATCATGATTGGTGCACCCCAGTTTGGTACAAGAGGAGGGAATCGAACCCCCACTCCCTTTCGGGAACTGGATCCTAAATCCAGCGCGTCTACCAGTTCCGCCACTCTTGCACAGTCATGGTAGGCCGCCTTGGACTTGAACCAAGAACCTGCAGATTAAGAGTCTGTTGCTCTACCAAATTGAGCTAGCGGCCCGCTCTACCTTTTACAGTACGATAAGCATTTTAAAGATGCAAAAAAGTATCTAAACAATGCCTATTAACTGCAGTCTATCAACATTTCTCTGCGTTGCCAACCGTTTTTAAACTGCGATTATATCTTGTTCTTTTTTTGAAGCAGTTTCATCGATGCTTGTTGCAAATTTATCGGTGATGGTTTGCAGAAGGAGGCTAAGTTTTTTGACCATATCCTTAGAAATGTCTTTATCCTTTTCTGCCTTTTTAATTATGTTGTTTACGTCTTTGCGTGTTCCGCGAATAGCGACTTTTCCTTTTTCGCGAAGTGCCTGTAGCTGCTTTACTAGATCCTGGCGACGTTCAGCACTCATTGGTGGAATTCTCAATCGAATTATATGGCCATCATTGGCTGGGGTTGCTCCCAAATCGGCCTTCTGAAGGGCGCGTTCAATATCATTAATGACTGACTGGTCCCACGGTTGTACGGTTAACAGGCTTGCTTCTGGTGCTGCCAATCCGGCTAGTTCCTTTAGCGGCCTTGCAGATCCATAGCAGTCAACCATGATGTTTTCTAAAACGGAAGTGTGCGCTCTACCTGTTCGTATTTTGCCGATTTCACGCTCAAAGTGTTCTATGTGAGGTGTCATGTCGGCTGCAACATTTTGTTCGAATAGCTTTGTGTTTTCTTGTATGAGTATTTCTTTATTCATGGCAATTCCTTACTTTTTTATAACAGTTACAAATGATGGGTCTTGCCCAGCTTTGATGAAAGCGTTTTTGGCAAAGGCATTAAAAACATGAATTGTTACATTGTGAGCTTTTGCCATAGCAAATGCTGTTGCATCCATTATTCCCAGATTATTCTTTAGTGCTTGATCAAAGTTTAATGAATCAAGTTTGATGGCATTTTTATCAATCGCTGGATCTTGTGTGTATACACCGTCTACGTTGGTTGCTTTCCATATTAGACTACTTTTCATTTGCAGAGCGCGAAGCACGGCTGCAGTGTCGGTAGTGAAGAATGGATTGCCTGTACCGCCAGCAAATATAATACATTCGTTGTTCTGCTTAGCCTTGGTGATTGCCTGAATGGTTATCGGTTGTCCGATGTCTATCATTGGGCGGGCAGTTAGTAGACAGGTTGGTATGTCATTTTGCTTTAGAATGTCGAGCACAAAAAGCGCATTGATAGTGGTAGCTAGCATTCCAATTCCATGGGCGGTATTCGGTTCTATTTGATCCGATACACCCTGTTTATTTCCTTGGAAAAGGTTGCCACCACCAATAACAATTCCAAACCTGTGAGTAGCTCGCAGTGTTTTTATTTGCTTAGCAAAGTCGTCTAGATTGTGTCTGGAGATTGCATGCTCTTTATTGCGCATAAAGCTACCGGACAGCTTAATCAATACGGAAGTTGCTTGTTTCATAAATTATCCGCAGGCTAGGCTACTTTATAGACCGATTTCAAAACGAGCAAATCGACGAATCTTGATGTTTTCACCCAAACGAGCAATAAGTTCTTTTAGAAGGTCTTCGATTTTGATTTTGTCATTTTTGACAAATGGCTGCTTTAGTAAGCATACGTCGGCAAGTACTTTTTTGATTTTGCCTTCAAGGATTTTGTCTACCATTGCTGCAGGTTTGCCGGCTGCAACTAATTGCGAGCGCATGATTTCTTTTTCTTGGTCAATCCATGCTTGATCGGCTTCTTCGTCGCTCAAGTAGCGTGGACGCATTGCTGCGATGTGCATTCCAACATCTTTAGCAAAGTCTTGCATGTCTTGTGTTCGGGCAACAAAGTCAGTTTCGCAGTTTAGCTCGACCATTACACCAACGCGTGAACCTGGGTGAATGTAAGTGTGTACGATACCTTCTGAAGTTTGGTTGCCTGCGCGTTTAGCAGCGACAGAAGCGCCTTTTTTTCGTAAGTACTTAACAGCTTCATCGACGTCGCCTTTAGTCTCGGCTAAGGCTTTTTTGCACTCCATCATGCCTATGCCGGTTTTGCCGCGTAGCTGTTGGATTAGTTCTAAACTTATTTTACTCATGGTGGTAATACCTTAAGGTCATTATTAATGTATAGACGATTAACTCTTTCAGTTTGCCAAAAACAAAGCGTATCGGCAATGCGCATTGCAATAGAATGAATTTTTGAACTGGACAGAATGGGTCGCTTTGTTAAACTACAAAGGAAAGTCCCCGTTCACACGTGTATTTTTTAACGTTTTACAACGAATAGCAAAGAACAAGAGGTGATATAGGTTATGTCGAGTGAGACAACCAGTGTTGCAGCTCCTACCAAGTATGCAATTTTTCAAGATGGTGGTAAACAGTATCAGGCAATTGAAGGCCAAACAGTCGCTCTAGAAAAAATAGAGGGCGAGGTTGGTGATAAAGTTGAATTCGCGGACGTTTTGCTACGCAAAATGGATGTCGACAAAGTTGAAATCGGAACTCCATTTTTGGAAAAGAAGATTACGGCAGAAATTGTACGACAGATGCGAGGACCTAAGCTAATTGTCTTCAAGTTTAAACGCCGTAAAAAGTATCGGACCAAGCAAGGTCATCGCCAACATATTACAGTTGTGCGTATAGATAAAATCTAACGATATTTGGTAACAAATTTGTAAAAGTTCCCACGAAGCAAAACTTCGTGGGAACTTTTTTGCCTAATTTTATTCTATACAAATATTATGATAGAGCAGCCTAAGCCTACAATTATTGTTCCAACTATGTGAGGTGTTGACGGTCTTTTTTTAAGAATAAGCATGCTTGCAAGTATAACCATCGGTAGTTTGAGCTTTAAAATGGCCATGAGTACATCTAAGTGATTAGCGAGAGCGAAAGCTTCGTTGAAGGTGTAAAGTGCCATAAAGTATACAGAACTGATGATGATAAGCTGTTTTGTGTGCTTCTTGAGACAGTCTGTAAGCGGTATTGTACGGTGCTTGTACAGCTTTATGTAGGCAAAAAGTGTCACTATCATGAAGAATTTGGTTCCCAAAGTAAAATAAAATGGATTCATGACCGAAAATGGAAAAACATGTTTGAGTCCAAATAAAACGGTATGAGATATTGGAGTGCTTTTTGTTCCTAGAAATGTGACCAGACCTTCGACAAATTTAACAGCAAAGCCTATTCCTATTCCAATCATTAAGCCTCGTGGAATGGCAAGTAGGGATCGTAGATTAATTTCTTCAAGTGAAAAAATTATAGCCCCTACGGCAATAATCATTAAGCTAAAAAGGCTCGCCCATGATGGAAAGTGTCCCATTACAGCGAATGAGGCGGTTGTGGCTATTACAAATAACTCAGATAGACCCGCGACTTTTGCGGCTCCAAATGTGAAAATTAGGTTATGAAGGATTACGATTAGTATGACTGAACTGACGGCTCCAATGATAAAAAATGGTGCGTTTGTAAAGGTGTAATCTTCTATAAGATTTCTGATAAAAAATAGGTCATGATTAAGAATCAAAGATCGGAATGTATAAACGCTTAGAGCGCCCAAATAAGCAAATGTTTGGATCCAAAACTGCCAGGTAAGCTTTACATTAAACTTTTGTAGTAGAACCATGTATACAGCAAAAAATATTGTTGCTGCTGCACCGTGTGCGCCCGCTGCATACGAGAGAATCATAATTACGTTCCTCAGAGTTTAGTATAGATCTTGCCAAGAAAAGTCTAAACTTTGCCATGAGCGTAGTACAATTGTTTTATGTAATCTTACAGGTTTTTAATTAGCTTCAAGTCATCGTGCTTGCCAACCAGAACGAGCATGTCACCATCTTGTATAACGTACGAGAGTCCTATTAATGCTATGTCTTCTTTATCAAGGACACCGATGCACTTTACACGGTATTCTGAGAAAAATCGTAGTTCATTGATAGTTTGCCCAACAAATGAAGTTGGTGCTGGTATATGGCTGATTATAAGTTCTGGGCTAACTCGAGTATGTTCACTGAAAGGAGAGCTGAGTTTCTCTGCAAGGTAAATACCTAATTCCTGTTCTGGGAAAACTACCTGATCAACGCCTACCAAGAATAGAATCTCTTTGTGTATTAAGCTGGTTGAACGAGCAACAACGGTAGGAATCTTAAGCTTTTTTTTAAGAAGTGCGGTTATCAAAATCGATTGTGCGAAGTTTTCGCCCATTGCAACGACAGCTGTATCCATTTCTTCAACTCCGATGTCACGTAGGGAGCCTTCGTCCGATACGCGTACACAGACGGCTTGGGTAACTTTGTCTCTAATGGAGGCAACGATGCGCTCGTTGCTATCAATAGCAAGCACCTCAATGCCGCTTTCAGCTAAACTGATGGCAAGTTGGTAGCCGAATCTACCGATGCCTATAACAGCACATTTCATGGGCTTTTTCCTTTGCTAAATGAACGATTATCCAATCATAACACGTTCTTCTGGAAACTGAATGTCGGTTTTGTCGCGTGTTTTTTTGAGAGCCAGAATGAGTGTGAGTGACCCAACACGTCCAATGATCATGCTGAGTACAACAAGCATTTTGCCTAAAGAGGTCAGATTTGCAGAAATATTACGAGATAATCCTACTGTGGTAAATGCCGAAACACTTTCCAATAAGACGTCTATGAGGCTCAGTCCCTTTTCTGTTATCAATAGAAGAAATGTTATTAATAGAACCCACGCAATGCTAAGTCCTACGATGGCAATAGCCTTTGCTATCTGGTCGCGAGGAATGCGTCGTCCGTGGACTTCTACCGTAGGCTTGCCGTAAGCCGATGATATAACTGTCATGCTGACTATGGCAAACACTGTTGTCTTGATACCACTTCCGGTTGAGCCTGGTGATGAGCCGATGAAGGCAGCAAGCATGACTACAATCAAGGTTGCCAGTTCAAGGTTAGGTATGCTTAGCGTGCTAAATCCGGCCGTACGGTACGAAATAGCATTAAATAGAGCTGTAAAAAATGAATTGCTTGTGCTCATTGAGGCTAAGCCATTTTTTCTTTCTAGAAACCAGATTAATAGTGCGGCCGTTAGGGTTACATAGACTGTTACTTGAAGTACTAATCGTGTATGTAAAGAGAGTTTGCGGGGGGTTTTTTTTGGCCAAATAAGATGCCCAAGAAGCTCGCTCCAAACAAAAAATCCAAGACCTCCGATAGTAATCAGTGATGCTGTGACTAGCATAATTAAGGGGCTTGAAACCAGCGTTCGAGCGCCATCTGCAAAAATTATAAACCCTGCGTTACAGAATGATGACACGCTGTGGAACAGTGAATAAAAAATAGCCATGCCTGTAGTGTGGCTGTGCCGTAGTGTGCTGTACAAGATTCCTGCACCAAGCAACTCTACGATCAAGGTAAATAGTACAATGAATGCGATGAGCCGACGAATGTTTCGCCATCCTTCAAGCTCCAAAATTCTTCCGACCATTAGCTGTGTTGAAAATCCAAAATCAACAAAAAATGAGACCATAAAAAGCGACATGGTTACTAAGCCAAGTCCGCCAATCTGGATAAGAACTAACAAGACTCCTTTGCCAAACAACGTAAATGTTGTGAGAGGGATGGTCTTGAGACCTGTAACGCATGTTGCCGAAGTTGCTATGAACAAAAGGTCCAAAAATGGCACAGCTGCAGTTCGTGAGAACGGAAGCATTAGTAAAATTGTACCGGTGAGAATGGCCCCAATTATGGACAAAATAAGAAGTCGTCCTGGGGAAATGTTGGCGAGCGCTGAGCGCATAATACGGCTCCAGACTAAAATGAACAAAGGGTCGGTGGCAAAACTAACACCACCGACCACAGCCTGCATCACATTATCTACGCTAGAGCCATAACGTCAAGTTTTTGGATGCTAAATCTTTTTAATCTGTTTTTAGCATATTTTGAATGTAGGGTATGACTGAATCGATACTAATGCGTTCTTGTTGGGCTGTATCGCGATGGCGAACGGTCACACAATTGTCGGTTGGACTATCAAAATCATAGGTAAAGCAAAGCGGTGTTCCAATTTCGTCTTGTCGACGATAGCGCTTTCCAATCGAGCCTCCGGCGTCATACACACAAGAGATTCCAGTTTTGCGAACATCTTTGAAGAGGTTTTGCGTGACTTCGCGTTGCTCTTTTGAAAGAGGGAAAAATGCAGCTTTGATAGGGGCAAGTTGTGGCGCTAGGCGTAGCACAACTCTACTGTCTCCACCAATTTCATCTTCATCGTAGGCATCAAACAAAACCGTTAGGAATAGACGATCTGTACCTACTGAACATTCAACAACGTATGGAACAAACGATTCGCCTTTTTCTTGATCGAAGAAGGAGAGATCTTTCCCAGAATGTTTTTGATGTTGTGTTAGGTCAAAATCAGATCGGTATGCGATACCTTCAAGCTCTTTCCAGCCAAATGGGAAATGGTATTCCACATCCGATGTCTTGGATGAGTAGTGAGATAGTTCATCTTTGGCATGTGGTCGTAAGCGAATGCGATCGGTGTTTAAGCCAAGGCGATTATAAAATTCTTTACGACGCTCTAACCATGTGTCAAAGTCTGCGTCAGATTTATCTGGGGCGCAGAACCATTCCATTTCCATCTGTTCAAATTCACGCATTCTGAACAAAAACTGCTTTGGTGTAATTTCGTTACGGAACGCCTTACCAACTTGAGCTATTCCGAAAGGAATTTTTACTCTATTGCTAGAGAGAACTTGCTTAAAGTTAGTAAATATAGCTTGAGCTGTTTCTGGGCGCAAATAGGCTTTTGATGCACTTTGTGCGCTGGCACCCAGTTGTGTTTCAAACATCATGTGGAACTGTTTTATATCGGTCCACGCTTTGATTCCGCAGGACGGACATGGTTTTTCAACATCTATGTTATCGTCGTCAGGTCGGAAGCGCTTGTTGCAATTTGTACAGTCAATTAACGGATCATGGAAGTTTTCTAAGTGTCCGGATGCTTGCCAAACTGCTTCTGGTCCCAGAAGGGCGCCTTCGATAAAGAGTATGTCGTCTCCGTATCGGAGCATGTCTTGTCGCCATTCGGCGCGAAGGTTTTCTTTGAGAATGGTTCCCAAAGGTCCAGTGGCATATACTCCGTTTAATCCGCCATATATTTGGGCAGAAGGATAGACAAATCCTCGTCGTTTACACAGTGAAACTATTTTTTCTAGCGTTGCCTTGCTTGGTGTACTCATGGCTAATAAAGCTCCTGATTTGAGTAAACATCTTATGCAATTATGATACCCGTGAAACGGAGGGCGCGCAAACTGTCCCTCCGTTGTTTTTTGTTATGTCTGGTATACCCTGAATGGCAAGACGCTTACTCGGTATTTGAGTAAGTGCGTTAGGTGCGATGTCTCAAAAGGGGTGACATTTAATGAAAAAACTAAACATATTGATTGTTATTTTGCTATTTGCTTGTGGTTATTCGGTGATGCGATTTCATAAAGATTTAGCGAAAATGCGTACTTTGGTTAGCGCGATGCGTAATGACTGCAATACGGTTTTGCATAACAAAGTTCCTACAGAGGCCGTCTCGGTGGCAGGAAGTTTTGATGCGCCGCCGGCAGACCTTAGGGATGGGTCTGGGCATCAACGATGGCGAGGAGTTTTACGTGCAAATTCTGTAGTTCAAGTGTTTACGCAATCAGTGGCATTTCATTGGATACAACCGTATAAAACACCGGCTCAGGGTGAGGCGAGCGCTAGTGGATTCTTTATCGATGACCTGGGGCATATCATTACCAACGCTCATGCTGTTGACCAGGCCGTTGATGTGGCTATTCAAATGCCAGTGCTTGGTAAGCAGCGCTTCCATGCCAGGGTTCTTGCTGTTAATCCAGAGGTTGATCTGGCACTTTTGTGTTTGAGAGAAGAAGATGTTGAAACAATAAAGATTGCTTTGGGGCATTTCCCATATCTAGAGTTAGGTGATTCTGATACCGTGTATCGGGCTGACGAGATAATTACTTTTGGCTATCCGCTTGGGCAACAGGCCCTCAAGAGTACAACTGGTGTGGTTAGTGGTCCTTTCGATTCTGGTGGCAGGCGTTTAATTCAGATAAGCTCTGCTATTAATCCAGGAAGCTCCGGAGGCCCTTCACTAGATGAGGATGGTAAGGTTATTGGCCTTACTGTGGCCGGTATTTCTTCAGCGCAAAATGCTGGATATATTATCCCAATCAATGATGTTCGCTTCTTTTTAAAGCGAATTCCAGAATCTCAAGAATGCTACGATGGCGTGCAGTTTCTTAGACGACCTTTTTTGGGTGTTGTTTATGTTCCATCGGATAAGGCGCTCACTGACTTTCTGGGTAATCCTGATCCGGGTGGCGTTCGAGTGGTGGACCTTTACGAGAATTCTTTAATTGCTAAAGCTGGCCTTAAACGAGGCGATATGATCTACCAGATCAATGGTCACGATATTGATCGCTTTGGCGAGATGAGCGTGCCGTGGTCACCAGAGGATAGAATCTCACTGATAAACTACATTGTCCGCCTAAAGCAGGGTGATCCTGTACATGTGATTGTATATCGCAATGGTAAACGTCAGGAACTTTCGTTTGAGTATGGGCCGGTTGAGTTGCCACCTTTGCGAGTTTACTATCCTGGCTACGAGGATATAGATTATGAAGTGTTTGGTGGCATGGTATTTATGCAATTATCTGCAAATCATCTCCCTATTTTGAGCAAGGTTGTTCCAGCACTTGCACGCTTTACTGACATCAAGCACCAGCTTGAAAGTCGTGTTGTTATCACGCACATTCAGCCTGGTTCTTGTGCTCAGAAAGCTAGATCTGTTGGGATAGGTTCGCTTGTTGATGAGGTTAATGGAATTAAGGTGCAAAATTTAACGGACATTCGTAATGCGATGGGTAAAAGCCTGAAGACTGGCTACGTGACTATCAATACCGATGATCATATTTTGTTGGTATTTAAATTGGAGCACATTCTTGGCGATGAGCCTCGTATGTCAAAAATTTATAGGTATCCGATAACCCCAACCATGCTTAACTTGATTGAGCGTTACAATGAAGAAGGGGCTTAGGAGTAAACTCCTAAAACCTCATATTTTTGCATCTATACTTTAATTTTTTAGCGAGGGGTTGAAGCCAGACTTCGCTCTTTGAGCTACTAAGGACAGGCAACCCAATCAACCCCCATGTCCTGCGAAGCCTTTGGCGAAGCAGGATGGGCCCCTACGTGAGTAACTTGAAACCTCGAGCTACGCTCTGCAATTTCTTCAACAGGCCTGTCCGGCGAAGCTTTACGCGAAGCCTGGAACACGCTCAACGGAGTTATTTTTAGATAACTCCGTCTGGTATGCACAATGTTTCCTATTTTCCTGCCAAGTTTTATTCGAGCCCAGAGTCACGTGAATACGGGGATCCAGTCTTTAAATAGCTCCTTTAAGTCAATGTAGATTGATTTTTTTGTTGTTTTAACATTTTTGTAGATTGACGATATTTACGTATTTTACGGATGTTACTTTTTGGCTTTTACGGACAAGGAGAGAATGGAGTTTGATTGCCCTTGTTGGACCGTCTGTTGTGTGTTATAAACCAGACAACTAATTGGACCGGCCGCTATGCAAAAGGAGCTCAACATGAAGGTCCCTCATTCTAGGGTTATGCTACTAAACTTTTTTTTACTGACACTTTTTGTGGGTGTCGCGCATGCCGATTATCGGGATGATGAATGGAATCACAACGCCGTTTTTACAACGCAGAAACAGGCGGGAACGATTGTTTCAACCTTGGCCGCAGCTGTTGTATTAGGCTTAAAGCTTATGTTTGGCTCTGGGAATGAGGAGGCTTCGCATGAGGTTTTATCTGGGGGCAGTAATGAAGTGTCTTCCGACCATCAATCCTGTGTGCTTGGTGAGCCAGATCCAGCTCAGGTTGAGCGTGTCCGGCTTAAAAATTTGGCGCATAAAAAGCAACAAAAATTAGAGCGCGAAAAGCGGGAAGCTCAGGAGCGTATTCTTGCTATAGAGCAGGAAAAGGAAGCTGCAGAGCATAGAAAAAGGGCTTCGGCCCTTGACCGTGTTGCTCAGCTGTATGCAGAATCAAAATTTTGTGTTGTTGACCCGCTGGATGATCCTAAATTGACTCTGTTTGGCGGATTGTCGTCTGATTCAGAGTGGCAAAATGAATGGCGTGAACGGCGTAGCAAGTTTGCTCAATTATGCCAGTCGAATGACGCTGATGCAGCCTTTTTACGATCACGTGAGTTCCATTCCTCTACTCGTCAGTTTGCCCGTGATCATGGATTTGAGCTGAACAAGCTTGAGAAATTTTATGGAACTGCGGGGCAGCATCTGTCTGTTGATGAGATATCTGAAATTGTTGGCGCAACTCAGCTGTATTCTGTTGTACATGGGGCGCATGAGGGTGTAGAGCAGATGTGTGAGGCAA
>Ga0209045_1000465_pt1 | contig 48543 bp, 47 predicted proteins | sample SaaInlLV_10m_DNA_4_FD_184664 | JGI IMG/M metagenome (GOLD analysis project Ga0209045, IMG submission 184664) | Marine microbial communities from expanding oxygen minimum zones in the Saanich Inlet - Saanich Inlet SI072_LV_200m_DNA (SPAdes) (version 2) | ecosystem: Environmental > Aquatic >...
CTGCAAAAAAAAAGGGGGGGGCGTGACAAGGAGCTTCACTGCACGTATAGTTGGTCCATCGAAGGCGCGGTGTAGAACCACGCCGATGGGGGTTTTGCAAGAGCCTCACGATACTGAATTAGTGGCGAACACTTCCCGCTTGGGGCGGGGGGGCTCTAGTTACAAGCGGCGGTGCATAGCTACGTCTGAACAATCCACTGCGTGCTACTGGAGAGCCTTACAACTGATAACGCAACAGCCCTGGCCTATGCCGGGTGTGCTCTGGAAAAAAAGCCTTGCACTGCTACAGTCCTAGATGGTACGCCTTATGAATAAAGCACAACGTTGAGAGCAGGACGAGCAGGCACGTGTGTCTCGGAATAGGAACTGCGGTCGTTTTGGAGGTGGTATCATGAGATTCATGCTGTGGGTCTGTGGATTTCTCTTGGCTGTCGGGGCCGGAGGCGGCGAGATAATTCCCTACCAAGCACGGATATCGAGTGCGGCAAACAGGGACACGCTGGATACGGTACATGCTCGGAACGCGGCGGCAGCGGAGGATGCCCTCGAGGGACGCCATGCCGAACTGAAGGTGCTCTCGTTGGTGCGCTTGGACCGATCAGTGGGGTATGACTGGTTCCTGGCACGGATGTCGGTGCGCGGAGTGAATGCCATTGACACGGTTCTGGCAAAGGGGTCCGGCGACGCTCGGCGCATCGCGACGAGCCGCTTCCCTGAAGGCCGCATTGTCAGCCTTATCAAGCTGCGCAACGCGGATGGTTATGCGTTTTTTGAGACGACAGTGCATGGCGCCTCGAAGAAGGCTTTCAAAGATTTCGCGTTCGCTGACGGCACCGCCAATGCACGTAAAGCATTCAGTGTGCGCTATCCGGATGGCAAAATCAGCAGTGTCACGGACGTACGATAGAGAAGCGAGAAACGGGATGTGGCTAGGAAGGATTTGCAGCGAATGGAGCGCCGTCTCATACGAACGTGTGTCATCTCCGTGGCCCCTATGCTCGGGACGTCGGCAAGCGTATCCAGGGTGGTGGTCATTGAGTCAGTGGCAGACGCCCTGTCCCTCGTTGGGCACACGGCGAGTTCGGCCGCCTATGCAAAGGTCGAAGACACGACAACACCCGAGGACTTCCGTGTCGATGAGACGTATGGAAGGCGGATCGACCTTCCACCAGCCAAGAACACGTGCCAAGCCAACTCCCCGTCTGAGGCACTCCATTATTTCAGAGCGCGTTACGCGCGCAGCAGTACGAGTGCTCTCCGAACGATTACGACGGCCGGCGGCTGAGGGACAGCTCTGCTCACATGGCCATGTGTGTCGCGTGTGAGTGCCCGACAATCCCCTCCCCAAATGATACGGTTCAGTGCAATGCCGGAACACAGCCAAACGCAAACACCTGAGGTGGCATCAGTGCCTGCCACCGCCGGTAACACCGGTCGAAAATACTTCTTCAACACGCTGCTGGCATCCTCTCTGCACTCCAAGAATGGCCTGCGCTGGCGTGCCTGGGATTTCCTGGTGGCTCTGGGGGCTTTCTGGATCGCCTTTTCCCTAAGCCCACACACTGAGAAAATGCCTGCCGTTTGGTACATGCTCACCGTGGGGGGGCTGTACGGATTCCTGCTTAGCACTGTTTCCAGGACCTGTGGCGTGCCGCAACCCGAGCACGGCATCACTACCTACGAACTGCTGGTCACCTGCCTGCTGGCCGTCGGTATGTCCTATTTCATCTTCAGCGCCATCGTGGGCTTGACTCTGGTGCGAACCTATGGGCGCTACATTGTTCTCGTCACGGCTGCCCTCTCTACCATTGGGCTCTTCTCCCCGCGATTCTTCCTGGGCCAGTTCCTGATGCGTCAGCCGCTGGGGGTGATGATCTACGGAGCTGGAAGCCAGGGGAAAACCTGTGCACGGAAACTGCTCGAGTCAAGCATGTTCCGGGTAGTTGGCTTCCTGGACAGTAAGGAGAAGCTATGGGGTGAACAGATTGAGGGGGTCACCGTGCTGGGGCACATCCATGACTGGACTCCTGAACGCCTGCGCAGCGCAAACGTCGAGATGGTGGTCTTGTGTGTGCGGACCTCGTTGATTCAGGCAAATGCCGAGCAGTTGGCCGGCTTGCGTGCCGGTGGGGTTGAGCTGCTGACAACGGGAGCGCTATTCGAGCAGTACTTCAAGATGGTCGAGGTGGACTGGGGGTCGTTGCCATTGTTGGCATCACGTCCCTTCATTCTGCACAACTCGGCAAATTTGGCCGCCAAACGTCTCATGGATATCGCCGTCGCCAGCATGGCGTTGATCCTGACACTGCCTTTTTGGCCTCTGATCGCCCTGCTGATCAAATTGGATAGTAAGGGACCGGTCTTTTACTCCCAGCCGCGGGTCCGACGGCATGGGAAGCATTTCATGTTGTATAAATTCCGCAGCATGGGGTTGGATGCAGAGAAGGATGGCGCTCAGTGGGCCAAGCAGAACGACGCTCGTGTCACGCGCCTCGGGCGCCTGTTGCGCCTGACGCGGGTGGATGAATTGCCGCAGCTCTGGAATGTGCTGCGCGGCGAAATGTCCATTGTTGGCCCACGTCCGGAACGGCCCGAGTTCGTGTCAGAATTGAGCAAGAAAATCGCCTTCTATGATCAACGCCACCTGCTGCCTCCGGGACTCACAGGATGGGCTCAGATACGATATCGGTATGGGGCCAGCGAGGAAGATGCAAGGCGCAAACTAGCCTATGACCTCTATTACGTGCGCAATATGTCGCTGCTGCTTGATATTGAAATCCTGCTGCGCACGATTCCGCTCTTGATGCGAGGCAGCCGTTAGACGGAGACGCGGAACTACTCCGCTTGCGAGCCCCCGCAAGGAGAGAAAAACTCGGTCTGTAACGGGGGTCTACGGGCCTCCCGGTTATAGATAGCAGAGACAATTCGGGGCACAATTTCGTGTAGCCAAAACGCAATTGGAGGGTGATACAACAGGAAAACCGAAATGTAGGGCTTGGCTTTTGGGGTTAGCAGGGCTACTATTCCTCATGTAGCACTCGGGGACGGTTGTTCACGAGAAACGGCGGGGTGCTGTTCCAGCAGAATCAACAAGTGGATGGATAGGGCAAGGAGACAGTATGATGAAAAGAAGTCTGATGATGCTCCCTTTGGGGTTGCTCCTGGCGGGATGCGCGCAGGTCCCAAAACCAATGACCTACGAGTTGTCCTACCAACAGAAGATGCAGGCAGCACACCATTGGGATTTACTTGCCCAAAACGTGGCAACCCGCGTGCTCGCTCAGCAGGGAAGTTTGGGTAACGTCAGCGTGTATGTGGAGCCTTCTCCTGGTGTATTTGGGGGAACCTTCACAAAACTCCTGGAAACCGAGCTGGTCCGTAACGGACTCACGCTTTCCGCGATGCCCACCGGCGCTGCCGTGCTGTCGACGAACGTGGACTTGATTCGGCATCGGGCAAAGTGGCCAGATCGGACCAACCGTCCTCAGCCCGGTGTGTGGACAGCTCTCGCGACAGTTGTACGCGTGGCCGACACCATCACGAAGAACGCGATCATTCCTGCTGGCATCGCTGCCGACCTCGCTCATGGGAGTACCACAACCCTGACCGAGCACGAAGTGGTCATCACGACCGCGCTTGAGAAGGATGGTCAGTACCTGATGCGTGACTCGGACATCTTCTACGTCAACGATGCCGATCGCAATCAGTACGCGATGCGTGGCGCCCCGATGAAAATGGAGGTGGTGGCCCAATGAAGAAGGCGATTATCTCAAAATCAGTGATCATGACAGGCGTTGCTCTGGCAGCTCTCCTGGGAATTTTGACCTCAGGTTGCACGTGCACGACAATGGCGCGGGCAAACCGGGTTCTCCCGAACTCAAGTCAGGACGCCGCCAATGCATTGGCTCATAATCTTGAACAACCCGTGGTCTCCGGCCAGGGCGGAATTCTTGTGGCCAGTTTCGTGAATATTGACGAAATGACCGTCTCGTCATCCTTCGGGCGGATGGCCTCCGAACAGATTGCGTCCGCACTGGCTCGCGCTCCTCATCTGTTCCCCATCGCTGAAGTGAAACTACGCCGTAACGTTTTCTTGAAAGAGAAGGCGGGAGAGTTCCTTCTCTCGCGGGAAGTAGTGGAAGTAAGCAGTCAGCATTCCGCCCAAGCAGTGCTGGTGGGCACTTACGCCATCGGCAACCAGGCCGTGTACGTGTCCTCACGCATGGTCAACCCGCAGACAAACCAAATCGTCTCCGCGTATAACTATGATGTGCCTTTGGATGACAACCTGCGGACGCTGTTGGGCTACAAGCGTATCCATCGGCCCGGCTGGTGGGCACGCCTATGGGGCGACAGGGACGTATGGAGTAACGCTGACAGGGACTACTACAAGTACTACCCGGACTACCTGTAATTCCCCTATCCAGAGTTGGGTGATGAGTATCTCGCCTGCCAAGGAGGTCTGACGCTTCCCTGGCAGGCGTTCTTTTTGCACTGGAAAAGGAGGACCCCATGGACAAACGCTGCTTGTTGACCTTGTTGATTATCTGTCTTCCTGTTGCGGGATGGGCCGACCGCTACCATGGCAGGGTAGTGGAGGTGCTGGACGGGGATACGCTCACTGTCGATACTGGGCAGAACAACGAACGCGTTGTTCGTCTGTATGGCATCGACTCCCCCGAGGGCGATCAGCCGTTCTCAGATGGCGCCCGTGCCTTTGCGGCATCTCAGTGTCTTGAGAAGCAGGTCGAGATACATGTCAAGCGGAGCGATCGTGCAGGGCGGATCATCAGTTTGGTCCTACTCCCTGATGGTAGGGACCTGTCCTTGATCATGATCGAGGAAGGATGGGCCTGGTGTTCATCTCGCCACGGGAATCCCGCGGAAGCGTTCAAAGGGGCTGAGAGCCTTGCCCGGAAAATGAAGCACGGACTCTGGAAGAAGGCGAATCCCGTGCCTCCCTGGAAATGGCGGGGGAAACGTGCCCCCTCGGGCGTTGCTTCCGCCGATGCCGTGCAAAGAGGGACCATAACTGAGGTGCGAGATGGCGACACCCTCAAGTTCCACCGGAAGGGCACGAAGAGTAAGGATGTGACAATACGCCTCTATGGAATGGACTGCCCGGAAGGCGGACGGCCGTTCACAGAGGCCGCTCGCGAATTCGTTGAGGAGCTTTGCCTGAAGCGGACAGTACTTGTAAAGCCAACCGCGCCGCCGGACCGGTATGGACGGCTGATCGCACGCATCGTTCTGGACGATGGCCGCGACCTTGGCCTCAGCCTGGTCGAAGCAGGCCTGGCTTGGTGGGCCCCCAAGGCGGCCCCCGACGATGAATCGTTGGAAAAAGCCCAGAAAGAGGCACGGAAAGCGCGGCTGGGACTATGGCAGGACGATAACCCGAAGCCGCCTTGGAAGAAGTGAGAAGAGCCATTCTCTTTGAGCCGTTCTTTTAGCCGGGCTGTGGTCCCGGCCGACAACTGTTACACGACAGTCAGGTGGCATTCGCTTGCCGTAGGACAGAGAGAGCCATGCCCGGTGCTGTTTCCTCTCACCCCCTCCCCCGTGGCAACGAACTGCCTGGGATGCCTTGCGGAACGATCACTGCCCCTGTCAGGCCAAAATGGCCCTTCAGAGGACGGGAAACGGAGACGAGACGGCCTCGCTCGTCCGGCAGAGACATGCGTCCCCCCGCATGGGGACGCGTGGTAAGCTGCTGAGTCAGGCCTTCTAACAAGAGTAAAGCGTCACGACTATGAGACCAGACGATAGGGAGTTCTGGAATGAGTTCTACCGAAGGAGCTTTATCGCCAACCCTTCGCCCTTCGCAGAATTCTGTCAGGAGCACTACCTGTCACAGCCCAGACGCATTGTCGAGTTTGGCAGTGGCTCGGGGCGAGATCTACACTTTTTCTATGAGAATGGGCACGATATAACCGGCTTCGATACTTGCGCCGAAGCCGTCGCACACGTTGGGTGTGAATGGCCAGATATCGACTACCGAGTTGGGGATTTCTCTCAGTTGGGCCCGCTGACGGGAATTGAGGCCGTATATAGCCGCTGGACAATGCATGCCGTCGATGAAACGTCTGAACAGCGCGCCATGTCGTGGGCGAGCAGAACTCTTGCCGATGGGGGCCTGATGATGATTGAAGCCAGAACGATCAATGATCACCTTTACGGCGTCGGGAAGAAGGTAGGAAAGAACGCCTTCTACACTGACCACTACCGACGTTTCATTGACCCTGATGGCATGGCGCATTCACTTCGGAAACTGGGCTTCAGGGCATTGTATCAAGTGGAGAGTGATGGCTTCTCCGTCTACAACGGGGATAACCCGGTCCTACTACGTATCGTGGCTGAGAAGTCGCACGCCGTTTGGTAGGGGGAGGGCGTGGCAAGCTCCCGCCCTGTGAACACGATCTTGGCCCTTGGGGGCGGGGGGGGGGGCTACTGCGTTCCCTACTCTCCATGCGCCAACGTGAGTGTTGGTGGTTGGCATTCCCTTGCTTGCGCGGTCGTTCACGCTGTCACGCCGTGACTTCACTGTGCCGGGAAGAGAAGAAACTCCCTGCTGTGCGTCCAAGTGCCTCTCGCTCGTCCCTATTCAGCACAACAAAGAGGCAGTAAGGTGAGAAAAGGAGGACCTTGAGCGCCCCCAGCAGGATAAGCGAAGGAAGCGTCGGCTGAATGAGTGATCGGAACACCAACCAGAAAACTGTAGAGAATGCACACACTCTGAGAAAGGGCTGGAGAAGGCAGTTCATGTAGTAGTCCCGTATCGGGATGCCGGAGACCTTCGCTGCAAAATAGGGTTGCATGGTAAGAAACACGCACACCATGGACACGCCAATCGCTAACGGAACACCGAACAAGCCAAGGCTCCGGGAAAGCAGGAGAGCGAGAAGTATGTGAACTAGTCCGTCCACCAAGGCATTGAAAATGAGGTAGTGATGGCGGGATACCCCCAACATGAGATTCACGGCGGTCGTCTGCATCAACGCAATCATGTATCCAGGCAGCATCAGGAGCATGACGACGTAGGAAATCCTGAACCCATCTCCCATCCAGCGCACCATGAATGCCTCACCAAAGATAGCCATACTCAATCCTACAAAGGCAACAAAGGCCACGTTCATGCGAATCAGGCGTCGGAACTGCCTCTTGATTGCAGCGCGGTCTCCTCTCCCGTCGTACTGACTGAAGAGAGGCTTGGTCAACCCAACGGCATTCATGACCAGTTGCATGAAGTAGTTTAGGAGGCTTCTGCCAACAGCGAAGTAAGTGACCCACCGAGCCCCCATGAGCCAGCCCACAAGAATGGGGTCAAATCGGAATCTGATCATGTTCAGAATTTGTGTCGTGAACGACTTCCCGCAGTAGCTGGCCATCTCTCTGAGTACATTTCTGCTGAATCTGCCTGTACTCAGTATGGGATAAGAGGCACACCAGAGAGCGAACACGGTGACCAAGACGTACTCGGTAAGCCACGCCAGCACCACGCACACAGACAACGTTAACAGGCCGTCCCCCCCCCCGAGCAGACAGAGGATGAGTACATTGCCCACCAACAGCCGACAGATCGACGCTACCGACTGGAGGTCGTGGCGGAGTCCTGCCGAGAGAACAGCATTCAGAGCACGTATGGGGAACCCGATTGCCAGTCGCGATACCAGAATGATGAGAATCAGAGGAAGGGATTCGTCAATCGCACGTATAGACGAAGGAAGGCAGTAGATCGCGACACTCGCCAAAACGAGTCCGCTCCCCCCTATACTAGCGAAGACGACAAGGGCTGTCCGGATCGTGTCGGAGTAGGCTTGGCGGTCTTCTGAGCCGATCGCCTTTGAGAGGAACCGGGTAACAGCAGAAGACATGCCGAGGTCCAGCAACCCGTAGTAGCCCACGAGCGTGCCCACGACCACCCAGGCGCCGTACTTCTGAACGCCCAGGGTGCCAACGATGAAGGGGGTCATGACAAACGCGATGGCAACCTGGAGAACAAAGTCCACCAATCGCAGTACCGAACCACCCATGAGTCTGCGGCCGATTGACATGTTCGTCCCACATCTCTGGGTAATCGATTACAGCTCATGGAAGTAGAAACAACGTGAAGGCTGAAGTAAATTAATGCTTTTCTATACTCAATACAAACTGAACGCATTGATGTGTGCATTGCGTTGAGGAAAGGGAGCCAAGCCATCTACGGTGTGCGGGGGGGGGAAGGGCAGGAGTCCCGGGGCCTTGTCGAGCCACTGACTTTGGGCGACAGGCAACGACGGAGCCATGTCCGGCACCGCAGAGCTTTCGCTCTCCAAGGAAATGACATGGTAGCCAGACTGTCAAGAGGCATCCAGTTTGCCGGGCTGTTCATCCAGTGTTTTGTCAGGAGTCGGCGTTCCGTCACAGTCGTCTTCCTGCTTCGCCACCCGATACAGATCGAGTATGCGAAGGATCTCATTGGGCTGCTGTGTGACGACCGTGACTTTAGTGTACTGGTGAGTTCTCCTACCGAGGAGTGGCGGGAACGCATCCAAGAGAGCATGTGCCGAAAGATTCTCTGGGTTCCCTATGCTCACTGGGTATCAAGACTGCCCGTTGATCTGCTACTGGGGACGTGTCCGGGGAAGGACTTGCCAGCGCATGAGCACGCCCAAAAAGTCTGTTTCATGCATTCTCTCGTCAGCGTTCATTCGGTCTACCGCCCAGACTATTTCTTGGGCTATGATCACATCTTCTGCGCAGGCCCACACCACATTGCTGAGTTTCGCTCCAGGCTTCCCGGAGTCATGGGCACGGGAACCAAACTGTGGCCTGTCGGCTACGAACCGACAGATCGGCTCGTGAGGAATACGGCCAGCTCCGAACACAAAGCTCCGCGAGAAGCGGCCAGGGCAGAACTCTCCTTGGGCATCGACTCCTCACGAGGGCCATTGACTGTGTTGTATGCGCCAACATGGGGGCCCAGCAGTTCACTGAGCGAGTTCGGCCTCGGCCTGTTTGGGGTTCTCCTTGCTGAGTTCCGGCTTATCTTCAGGCCACATCCGTTGCTTCTCCGGGACGACAGTGAAATCATCGAATCCATTCTCGAGGAATTCGGGGAGCATCTTCGGCTCCAAATGGACCTTTCGCCCGACCCGCGGGAGGCATTCGATTCTGCAGATGTGATGCTCTCTGACTGGTCTGGTGTGGCTTTCGAGTTTGCACTCGGACTGGGCAAGCCGGTCTTCTACATCGGCACTTGCCGCAAGACCTACAACAAAGACGGGGGAAGCGAATCGGAAGGGGTCGAGGTCACACTTCGAGAAGCCATCGGGACTGTCTGTACAGATGTGGCGGAACTACCGCGAGTCATCGGGGAGAAGCTCAACGGGCCATCTCCCTCCCGTCACTCAGTTCAGCAGTTGCGCGACCGTCTACTCTTCAATTGTGGAGAATCCGCCAAAGCCGCCCTGTCTGCGTTGCGGCAGATGACCAACTAGCATGGTCTTCAGGCTTGCCTGTCTGAAGGAATGAGTCTCACCGGAACGTATAGGCGAGCTGGCTGAGAGCGATGGCGCTTCTCCTGATGCGTACGCGCCTGTGAAATAGTGGCCATCAGGTGTACGTTGGCGTGAGGAGTTGTGGACGCGTCAGTTGCCCCCTGTGGTGGGTACTGAGCTTTGCCCATTGAGGGAGGCAACCACATTCTGTCTGTGACATTGGTTTTCCGATTGATCACAGATCAAGGCGTTTTGGATGAGCCAACGGCCAGAGCCGCCGAAGCAAGGAGCAGGGCCTGTGCAGAAGATCAATATCGGAGTAATAGGCGCGGGATACTGGGGACCAAACTTGGTCAGGAACTTCAGTTGCTGCCCCGAGACGCACGTGGCAGTGGTCTGTGATCCATCGGCGCGAAGCCGCTCAAAGATCGAGCAGGCGTTTCCGGACATACCGGTCACAGCCGACTTAGAGCAGGTACTCAGTTCTTCAACTGTCGAGGCCGTCGCCATTGCTACGCCGGTCGCCTCTCACTTCCCGATCGCCAGAGCAGCCCTTGAGGCGGGCAAACATGTCTTGGTGGAGAAGCCGCTGGCCGGCACTGTGGCTGAAGGAGAAACTCTCGTCGCACTTGCGAACGAGAAACAGCTCTGCCTGATGTGTGATCATACGTTCTGCTACACTGGTGCGGTGCGGAAGATCAAGAGCTACATAGACCAGAATGAACTCGGCGATTTGCTGTATTTCGACAGCGTCCGGGTCAACCTGGGCTTGTTTCAGTCTGATGTGAATGTCCTTTGGGACCTCTGTCCGCATGACCTGTCAATTCTTGACCTTCTGCTGCCGGGCGGGTTACGCCCTGACGCGGTTGCGGCACAGGGGGTGGACGCAATGAAAGCAGGATTCGAGAGCATCGCATACTTGACGCTCTTCTTCGATTCGGGACTCATCGCCCATGTCCACGCTAACTGGCTCTCGCCGGTCAAGGTGCGAACCATCCTGATTGGCGGAACACAGAGAATGGTAGTATGGGATGACAACAATCCCGCGGAACGAGTGAAAATCTACGACAAAGGCGTTGACGTGTCGAACGTCGATCGCGACACGTGCTTGGTCAACTACCGGCATGGCGATGCTCAGATCCCTGTCCTGGACACGACAGAAGCCCTTGCCTTGGTCGCTGCCAGTTTCAGTAAGGCGATCAGGACAGGAGCGTCTCCCGTGACTGATGGTGAGTCAGGCCTGCGTGTGCTGCGGGTCCTCGAAGCGGCCGATCAGAGCCTCAGAGAGGGGGGGGGAAGGATAAAGATGCGGAGCGCAGGAGCGCAGGAGCGCCGCGGCGCTGAAATTCGGCAATCAGGAGAGCGACCAGATGCCCATAGGTGATGATGTTCGTCTCGGCGTTGGCGTGAAGATCTTCCACCCGTCTCTCGTGAATCTGTACGGTTGCACAGTTGGGGCTGGCACCAAGATCGGTACGTTCGTCGAGATTCAGAAGAATGCCAGCATAGGGTCGAAGTGCAAGATATCCTCCCATACCTTCATCTGCGAAGGTGTGACCATCGAGGACGAGGTCTTTGTTGGGCACGGCGTTATGTTCATGAACGATCGCTACCCCCGTGCAACCACAGGTGGCGAACTTCAGACAGAGGTCGATTGGGACGTCATCCCAACTCGGGTTTGCAGGGGGGCATCGATTGGCAGCGGCGCAACGATTCTCTGCGGAGTGACGATTGGCGCTGGGGCAAGTGTGGGGGCCGGGGCGGTGGTCACGAAGGACGTTCCACCTGACACGATCGTTGTCGGAGTCCCCGCTGGCGTAATGTGCCCAGAGTGTGCCCAGAAGACGGAATCAACACCTTCAGCAGCTAGTTCTCTATAGGAGTGAACGAATATGGCAGACCAGACCGTGCCTTTCTTGGATCTCGTGGCACAACACGCCCCGATCAGAGACGACATCTTGTCGGCTTGGACACAGATTCTGGACTCCTGTGGCTTCGTTGGAGGCCAGCATGTGGAGGGATTCGAACAGGCCTTTGCGCAAGCCTGTGAGTGCCGTCACGCGGTGACTGTATCGTCAGGGACCGATGCGCTCCTACTGGCACTGAAAGCCCTCGGTGTAGGTCCTGGAGATGAGGTGATTCTGCCGGCAAACACGTTCCTGGCTACTGCAGAAGCCGTAAGCCATGCAGGGGCGACCCCGGTCTTTGCCGATGTCGTCCATGGGACGTGGAATATCGACTCGGAGAAGATTTCTGAGTTGGTTACGCCCAGAACTCGGGGAGTTATAGGCGTTCATCTCTATGGGCAGCCTTTCGACGTGGATGCCGTCCAGTCCGTGTGTGATAGACACGGGATATGGCTGATGGAAGATAGCGCTCAAGGGCACTTGGCAGAGTACAAGGGGAGGCGAACAGGCGGTCTGGCGAGAATTGCTGCATTCTCATTCTATCCGGGGAAGAATCTGGGGGCGCCGGGCGAAGGTGGTGCTGTCACGACAAACGACTCAGCGCTTGCGGAGCACGTCAGGAAGCTTCGGGATCATGGCCAGCGTGAGAAGTATGTGCATGAATTGGTTGGGTTCAACTGCCGTCTACCCAGTCTGATGGCGGCAGCATTGGGCATAAAGCTCCCCCATCTCTCCGCCTGGAACGCCGCTCGCAGGAGGAATGCAGCCCTCTACAAGAAGCAGCTACAGAATGCTCCCGGAATCCTGCTGCCAACAGAACTCGATTGCTGCACGGGGGTCTACCATCTCTTCGTTGTGCACGTCGATAGACGGGATCAGGTGTTCGAGCAGCTTAAGAAAGCAGGCGTCGGAGTCGGGATTCACTACAAGCGGCCCTGTCACCTTCAACCTTGTTACTCCGACCTGGGGCATGGCCCAGGCGCGTTCCCCGTTGCGGAGTACAATGCATCTCACTGTCTGTCACTGCCGATGTACGCAGAACTGAGCGAGGATCAGGTAGAGTACGTCTGTGAGCGTCTTGTCGAGGCAGTGCGCTCTTGACACGCTGTGAATCCGCAACGGACTATTCCCGAGCCAAGGACCACGTGACCGGCATGGACCTCGAAGTCATCGTTTTTAACTACAACTACGGCAGCTTCCTGGGGGAAGCGTTGGCAGGTATTGCGGCACAGACACTCAGGCCTACTCGGACGGTCGTTTCCGATGACTGTTCGCCCCTCGACGCCATGCGCGACCTTCAGGAGACGATCACGGCGCAGCTCCCCGCCGCTACCTTGGTGCAAAACCCCGAGAATCTCGGTGCGCTTGAGCACTACAGGAAGAGGACCGCTGAAGTCAGCTGTGACGCTTACATGGTTCACTCTGCCGACGATCTCTTGACTGATAAAGACTTCTTGAGAAACGCAATCGAGATATTGGAAGAGAACGACGATATCATTATGGTGTTTGGCAAGTATATGAACATCGACATCGATGGAAATGTGTGTGGAGTTTCATCAAAGCAAGGTTGGAATATAGGTAGACATATTGAGGGTGTAGACAAGATGGAGGGGTGGTCTCGTATCCCCGGTGATGTGGCGAGATCGTACCTCTTTTTCGATAACGTGATTCCAGCAATATGCAATGTAATAAGGTCCTCCGTACATCAATCACTTCCTCCATTCCCAATAGGAAATCCACATGTTCATGATTGGGCTCAGTGGTTCCTCATGACTTACTATGGCAATTTCGCGAGGATTGACCGCTATGTGATCAATAACCGGGTGCACGAGGAAAGTCTCAGCGAGACGTTTGAGCGGAACAACGTTGCGCATCTTCACTACCGAGACGCATACATGGACATTTTGCAGCGGGATGAAGTAGAGGATTCCGAACGGTGCATTCTGGAGAATGCAATGTTCGCGAAAGAAATTGAGGAGTGCAGTTTCTCTGATTTCATCAAGAAGTCGATACCATCCATACTTGATCGGGACAAACGATCCACACTACTTCAGGTTTTGTCAACACGAATCGGTCGGAAGATGTATCATCTTAGCGATAATCTCAGTTCCGCAAATAAGTCTAAGCTTATATCAAATATAAAATAGTTCAGACTTGTTCATGGTCTATATTGTTGCGTGAGTGTCAATCAGTTTCATGAATAGGTGAGAGTTAGATATGTCAGTTGGGATCGTGACAGGATCTTCAGGGCTGGTCGGCAGTGAATCGGTTCGGTTTCTCCATGAACAAGGCTTGGATGTTGTTGGCCTGGACAACAATATGCGTGCCTACTTCTTCGGCGCGGACGGATCCACAGACTGGAACGCAAGGCGCCTGCAAGAGCAGTTGCCACGGTACTCTCACGTATCCGTCGACATTCGAGATGAAGGCGCTCTGGACGCGATCTTCGCCAAGTACGGTGCTGATATCAGCATCGTCATCCACTGTGCGGCGCAACCATCACATGACTGGGCGGCCAAGGAGCCTGTGACGGATTTCACCGTGAATGCCCTGGCCACACTTTACCTGCTTGAAGCCACCCGGGCCCACTGCCCTGACGCCACGTTCATCTATACCTCTACCAACAAAGTCTATGGAGATACCCCCAATAGGCTTCCCTTGGTTGAGACGGGGACCCGGTGGGAGTGTTCTCCGGAGCACGCCTTTGCGGAGCACGGCATTGACGAAACGATGTCGATCGATCAGTGCAAGCATTCTGTTTTCGGTGCGAGTAAAGTTGCCGGAGACATCATGTGCCAGGAATACGGCCGTTACTTTGGCGTCAAGACTGGCATCTTCCGCGGAGGGTGTCTAACTGGACCGGCCCATAGTGGCGCCGAATTGCACGGATTCCTGGCGTACCTGGTCAAGTGTCAACTCACAGGACGACCTTACACGATCTTCGGCTACAAGGGGAAGCAGGTCCGGGACAACATCCATAGCCATGACTTGGTCAATGCGTTCTGGCACTTTCATCAGGCCCCCAGGGCAGGGGAAGCGTACAACATGGGCGGTAGCAGGCATAGCAACTGCTCGGTATTGGAGGCAGTTGCTATGATCGGTGAGATGTCGGGGAAGGAGCTAGCCTTCACCTTGAGTGAAGATGCCCGGATAGGGGATCACATCTGGTGGATCTCCGATGTCCGGAAATTTCAGAGGCATTTCCCGAAGTGGCAGTACGAGTACAGTATCGAAGACATTGTGCGACAGATCGTCGGCGCGACGGCTGAACGTGAAGGTGTGACAATCTGATTGAGGGACAGAGAACGGCACGGAGACAGCGGGGGTGGATGTGCCGTATTTCGTGACCGATTCGCGACGGGCTTCGGAGGCGTTCGGATGGCGATCTCAGAAGCCACTCAGCGACATTGTGTTAGACATTCAGGCGTGGTTTCAAGGGGGCGGGGATGCCCTGCGCGCCCGGTTCGTGTGAGGTGATTTTCGGAACGGGGGCACGGGTGAGCCGTGCGCCCGTTATCTGTTGCGTGCACCAACGTCGGGAGCAAGCAGGGATGTCTGCTGTTCTCTGACCATGCAAAGGATCGCCGTGAAACTGTCTGTTGTCATTCCGGCTCACAATGAAGAAGGGTGCATTCGGGCCACCATCGAAGCACTGGTGATGATCCTCGAAGACGAGAAGATTGCCCACGACATCGTTGTCGTGAACGACAACTCTTCCGACAGCACGGAGGCTATCCTGCAAGAGCTCAGTACCCGTTTCGCGGGCGTGCGATATGTGAACAACTCTCCTCCCAATGGGTTCGGGTTTGCGGTCAGGAAGGGCCTAGAATGCTTCGAAGGCGATGCCGTTGCCGTCTACATGGCCGATGCGTCCGACTCCCCTGCCGACCTTGTGACCTTCTACCGAACACTTCTGGAGAAAGACGTCGACTGTGTGTTCGGCACACGCTGGAGCAAGGGAGGGAGAGTGTTCGACTACCCGAGACACAAGCGCATCCTGAATCGGGCTGCGAATCATTTCATCCGAGTCCTGATGCAGATACGGTGCGATGATATCACAAATGCATTCAAGCTGTATCGGCGGGAGGTGATCGAGGGGTGTCACCCGTTCCTAAGCCATCACTTCAATCTGACGGTCGAGGTCCCTCTCAAGGCAGTGATTCGCGGCTATTCCTACGCAGTTGTCCCCAACTCCTGGACCAACCGCACCGCAGGCGTCTCAAAGCTGAAGATTAACGAGATGGGATCCCGGTATCTCTTCATCGTGCTCTATTGCCTGCTCGAGAAATGGCTCGCACGCGGCGACTACCACCGGTTGAGCGCGCCACCGAAGGGATAGGCATGGAAAGGTTACATTGCTGCCTTTTCGTCACGGACGTCGAATGCGATGCAGTCTCCTGCCTCGAATGCGATGGGGTAGTGCACGAGCAATTCTTCCCGGAGCTTTCCCTGCGCCGACGGTGAATCGTAGAGCCTCACCACGATATAGTCCACGTTGGGTGCTGCGGCCATGCATTGCTCCAGCAAGTTCTCCGGTGATGCGAACGGTCGGAGGCGCGGGCCGCTGATCTGGGCATGGTACAAAACGGATTTTCCGTAGTCTTCCGTGAGACACGCCACCCGAGTGCTGTGCCCTAAGGCCTCCCCCAGCTTCTCCATCGTCCCGACGATCTCAGACAGTTTCCGAGACCTCCGAGGATCAGCAAACAGGACGAACTTCCTGTGCAGTCCCACGAGGCGTCCTCCATACTTGAGGGCGAAAGCGCATGTCTTCCTGGGGCCTTTCGCCACGAGCGCGCCCCCTGCTCCCAACGTGAGGCAGACCACAGCAGTGGCACTGAGGGCCACCAGCACTTTCCGCAGGTTGTTCCGTTGCCAACAGATTGAGAGAAGGCGTGCTGCGGCCATGAGCCCTAAGGGGGCTGTCAACGCCACCACAGGAATGGCCGGCAAGGAGTAGTAGTCATGGGTGTGGATGTGGTAGGTGAACACGAAGCCGTACACAGCGTAGGCCACATAGAGACTGCCGAGGAAATAGCGGCCCTCACGCTTCCTACAGGCGAGGGCCCCGGCGAGCCCAATCGCGAAGGGACACAAGCCCACGACGCGTCCAAGGCGGTCAACCCACCCCCACCAGAAACGCCCGGCAAGAATTAACTCGGGCCTGAAACTGAGGTCCGACTGGCCACCGAGGTCGGTGGCTCCAAGCATCTGGTGCATATAGTAGACAAGAGACGGGCACACAGCCACGACGCCGAAAACCCAGTACTTGGGCTCACGCAGCGATCCGAGAATGCTCTTCTTGACAAACGCCAGGGCCACGAATGAGAACACGATGAAGAAGATGCAGACAGGCTTCGCTGAGACGGCAAACGAGGAGACCACTGCCGCTGCCATGACCCTCCGCCAAGAGGGGTGCTCGAAGGATCGGTAGATCAGCAACAGCGCTGCGATCATGGCAGTGATCATGAGTGGCTCAGGTTGGAAAACCTGACTCCCGATGATCCCGAAGGGGAAAAACAGATAGAGCAACAGCACGACCACAGACCAGCGTTCGTCAAGGAATCGCCTTGACAGGGGAAGCAGGAGCATGGCGCCGACTACCCAGAGGAGCGCGCCCAGCCCCCTGGCGAGCCAGAGCCGTTCGCCACCAGTGAGTCGATAGAGACCGGCAGCGATCGTTTCCATGTAGCGAGGCTCCAGGTGCATCTCGGCCTCTCCGTTGATTCTGGCAACGGTCCTCCGCCAGTCAGGTGCTGTGTCGAGATGCGGCACATACATGCCTCGGACGATGTTGGCTGAGATGTACTGGCGCGTGGGATGGTAGTCAAGGGGCGCGTCTGTGATCTTGTAGAGCCGGACGGCAAAACCGCAGAGGAACAGGACGGCAAGGACAAGCGGCCATCCCTTCAGGCGGCGGGGGGCAGCTCTTTCGTCGACACTCTGTGGATTCGCGGGCTTCTCTGTCACTGTTGTCTCCTTCTCCAGAAACCAAGGCTCCTGCGCACGACAGCCACAATGCTTGCTCAACGACCAGACGAAGGATGTGAAATGAAGAGGCACCGAGCCTGACCAGGCTCCTGGAGAATGGCGGTCACATCGGCTGCCGAGACGCCTTCATAGATGCCGCGTTCACGCCCTGGGTCATGCACGAGCGCCTCAGGTGAATACCCGCGTGTCCGGAATCCGCTGGCCGGCTCCTTGGCTGATGCCATATACAGCGGCCGGTACCCCAATGCGAAGAGATTCTCCATCGGCTTCGCGATGTCATGTGTCTCCGGATCGTACATATCGGCGTGGCACTCGAACAGGATGTCCGGAAACCACTGCCGCTTCTCCGCCTCTCGCAAAAGGCCCGAGAGAATCTCCACCTCATGTCCTTCGACATCCATCCTGATCAGCTCCGGACGTCGTTTACCCTCCACAAACGTCCCTAAGTCCTCCGTCGGGATCTGGATCGTCTCATCGGACAAGTCCAGCGAGGCCGCCACATCCGGCTTTGGCGCCTCATTGAAGGTGTGCAGATTGGACTGCTGAGAAAGCGTCATATCGCGTTTGGTCGTCTGGTCCGAAATCCCCATTTGGAAGGCTTCGACACGCCCGCCAAAGCCATTGAGCTCCACGTTTTTCTCGAGAACACGGTAGTTGGCCGGAACCGGCTCGACCACATAGATCTTCCCCTCGGGCCCGACGCGGGAGGCCAGCAACAGTGTGTAATAACCGATGTTGCCGCCGATGTCGAGAACACACATCCCTTCGCGAAGCACACGATCAAGTATGTACAAGTGCTCGGCCTCACGCTTGCCATGCATGTTGAGTGTTTCGGAAATGCCTTCCTGCTGAAGGCAAAGCAACATTCTATAGCCCAGGACCTTTCGGACCAGGAACTCTGAATGCAGTATGTCGCGGTGCAGCTTCCAGCGCAGAGCATGCCAGTAGATGCCAAGGGCTCCGAAGCACCCATGGCGCCGGATGTGGCGAACTGCGTTACCAAATATCGCTTTGTTCATTGTTGGTCCTGCTTAGTCTCATCCTCGTGACCTCTTGACCTACTACCCAACGCAAGCGAGTGTCTTGAGACGAAGGGAAGTCGGGATGCGGGGTGTCCACGCCGTTGTCGTTGCGCAGGGAAACGTCCCGCTTGCGTCTATGTCACTGAGATGGGGAGGAGCGGACGCGGCAACCGCCGACCGAATCGCTCCTCTGGATGTCGCGGCCTGAGTACGGCAAACACTAGGTTGAAGTTTAATTTCCCTTCCGGCAAAGTCAATGGGTGCGGGAGGCGAGCCCCAGAGCTATTCCATTCTCATCTGTGAAGACATGAAGAATGGCTCGAACGGTCCCCGGCCTCAGGGAAACGCGGTCCGGGACATCCCGCACCACATCTAGGGAAAGCGGCGTGGTCGCGAGAATTGAACAGCTCTGGCGGCGAGACGCACACGGAACAGCGGTGAACTGGCATCCCCCAAGCTGGAGGCCATCCTGGCATTGTCCCGTACTGATTTGCCTGGGAGCCCTCTTGGACAGCGCGCGGTAGGGAGGAGAAGTCTCGACGGGAGTCCATCTGCTTTGGCAGGACCGTATGTGTTCCATTTCGCGGTGTTCGGACACGGCCGTCCGGAACGGAGATGGTGACTGATGCTGCTTACAACAGCCTTCTGCCTTGAACGCGGAGGCGTTTGGCATCGGCCCGGGTTGGGAAGGAGAAGTAACTCGCCCCGGCTTGATCCATCGGGCGTCTGGGGGCCGCGTCTTGCTCAATGAGAGCGATGGCCTCGCGGAGCGCTTCCACACCGACTTGCTTGGAGTGCACCATCAGGTCATGCAGTGAGTCCTGTGGGCAGATTTCCACTTCGCGTTGCAGGACGATGTCGCCTGCATCCAGCTGCTCGGCCATGTAGTGAACGGTCACGGTCGCATGCGGCTCCTTGTGCAGCATGGTCCAGAAATTCGGCATCATGCCTTGGTAGCGAGGCAGGGGGGCCGAGTGGAGGTTGATACACCCCTTCGTAGGGATCTCCAGGAGGTCTCGGCGAAAGACTTGGCTCGCCGCGACAGACACGATCAGGTCGGGCCGCATCTCATCGCGCAGGATGCTCAAGAACTCGGGGGCGTTTATCTTCTCGGGATGGTACACCGGAATGCCATGTCGTCGCGCCACATCCTCAGCCGAGAAGGGGCGCGTCAGGGCCGTCAACCAATTCGCCTTGTCACACACCTTTGCCGTAGCAAAGCGTAGGCAGAGCCTCATGAAGTCAATCGGGCCGTAGAAATCGTAGAGCCTTCGGGCCGTCTTGATGAGCGTCTCATTGAAGCTGGGCAGGACAATCATCCCAGTAATCCCGACCTCTTCCAGCCTGCACAAAGCGTCCAATGCAGGTGGCAGGTAGAAAGGCTCGTCCTGGGTTATCAACGTGATGCGCATATCTCTCTTCGGACACTCCCGATTTTTGGCTCTTGGGGCAGGAGGATAGTTTAACCACGGATACTACGGATTTCACGGATGGCCTGGAATTCCCGGTCTGTTTCTCCCGCAGAGGCGCTGAGACGCGGAGAGAGCCATTCTTCGAGGTCGTCCCGATTTCGTTCTCCGGGCATTCTCTGCGCCTCCACGTCTCCGCGCAAGATCATTTCCTCGGCAACGCCGACTCCCCTGCTCCGCTGATGAGGTCCGCGTAGACCTCGCACATCGGCCCGAAGGTAAATCGTCCCAGCAGGTCGTCAAGTCGCTGATAGGTCTTGTCCAAGTTCACGTAGTGCCGGAACCGCATCCATGCCGATGGTCCATGGATGCGCGGCTGCATGGGGTCAAACTCCCAGGGGTGCAGGTAGACCACAGCCGGGTGGCCTTCGCTGTTGATACGACGGACAGCCCACCGGGTGAACCAGATGGGAAACAGCCGGAAATACCCGCCACCCGCTGCCGGCCAATTGCGGCCGAGGCAGCGGACTGTCGAGACAGGGCACTCAATCAGACCGTTGCTCGAAGCGTGAGCAAAGCGAGAAACATCCTTCATGCCGTATCGATCATGCCCACTCGCTGGCATGATGCTGGAGTCATAGCAGAATCCGGCATCACGAATGGTATCCAGGGCCCAGGGAGCTGCCGCGGTGATCGAGAAACTCGGGGCGCGGTAACCGCGCAAGGGCCATCGGGGAGGAGTTGTTGCCCTCGACAAAGCGTCCCGGAGGATTGCTGTCGAGCGCTCGAGGTCATCCGCAAATTCCTGCTGCGTCTGGCTGTAGACAAGGCGGTGAGCATAGCCATGGGACGCCACTTCATGCCCAAGGGAAGCAATATGCCCGACCAGTTCAGGATGCCGTTCAGCGACCCAGCCCAAGACGAAGAACGTGGCCTTGGTGCGGCGCCGGTCCAGCAGCTCCAGGATGCGTTCGACATTTGCCTCAACTCGGGACTCGTGGCCATCCCAATCCGAACGACTCACAGCGGATTCCAGGTTATGGACCTGAAAGTGCTCTTCAACATCAATGGTGAGGGCGTTCTGCACCGCGGAACTCCTGTCAAGAAGCAGTTGTCGTCGGACACACGCCGAGCTCAGTGAGGCGTTCGAGGATCCTCTCGGCATTGCGCCGCCAGGTATGGTGAGCGAGCACGTCAACGCGAGCCTTCCCACCAATCCGTTCCCGAAGAGCCGGGTCGCTCAGCAACCTGGCGAGGCCCTCCCCCAGAGACGGCGCATCGCCCGCATCGAAGAGCAAGCCGTTGTGTTCATGCTGAACGACCATCTCGATGGGTTCTGTCTGCGGTACAAGGACTGCTTTCCCCTGCCCCATGTACTCAAACAGCTTGATTGGGGAGCGGTATTCGTTGCTGTGGGGAATCACGGCAATATCCATCGCCGCGATGTACTCGGGAACAGCATGGTGAGGAACAGCTCCCACAAAGTGAACTCGTGACGCAATGCCCTCAACCTGAACCAGCGCTTCGAGATCCCCTCTGAGAGGGCCATCGCCCACAATCACCAGTCGGATATCCACATCACTGGAGGCCTTGGCAACTGCCCGAACGAGGTCTTCCAGTCGGTGCCAGGGCACCAGCCAGCCGACAAACCCCACCAACACAGCTGCACCTACTCCAAACTCCTCTCGCATACGAACGCCATCAGCCGCAGCAGCGTAGTTCTTGGCCGCCACGGCATTCGGCAATACGAGGATCCGTTCTTCCGGAACTCCCATAGCCTGTACGCGACGTTGGAGGTAAGGAGACACGACCGTGACCAAACTTGCATGCCGAAAACAGAAGCGGTCACAGCGCTGGGCCAAGCCAGAGAACGTCGGCTGGCGACGCACACGTTCATCGCCGACCAGCTCGTTGACCTCAACCACCAAAGGAAGGCGTCGCCGACGTGCCACCCACGCAGTCGCGCACAGAAAAAAGGCGTGCCGCTCGTAGATAAGATCATGTGAACACCGGCAGAGGAGCCGCCAATTCCGCACTGCGGAGACCACATTATAGCCAAGTTCAAGTAACTCAAAAACGATGTTTGGACACCGGCGGGCAATACACCCCCAGAGAGATCGCGTCCCGCCCCCTCCGGCGAAGGGATCGTCTCCTCCCGTCGTCCTTGGGTCGACACCTGTCGGACTGGAGAAGTCAACCTGGTGTCCGAGCCCCTCAAAGGCGCGAGCAATCCCGGCGATATGCACTCCTTCAGCCCCCCGTCCCTGAGTTCGAAAATGGTAGAGAATCTTCATCGTGACTCAACTCTTTCCAGGAGTGCCCCCTCGGGGGGGGGGCACTGCCTGATGGAGTACGTTGCAGTACTGTGTGATTGCGTGATCCCATGAAAGACTCATCGCGTGATGGCGGCAGGACTCCGCCATGGGGCTGCGCTGGTCTATCCGCTGCAAAGCCAATGCCATGGCCTCAACCGTGTTCTCAGAGACCAATTCGCCCAAACTTGCGGACGTCAGAAGCTCCGGCACGCCGCCGACTCGACGGGCGGCAACGGGCAAGCCGCAGGCCAAGGCTTCGCGAATGACATTGGGGACACCCTCGTTGCGGCTCGGAACGCAAAGGATGTCAGCAGCCTGCATGAACCTGCAGACGTCGTCCTGAGGCCGTGTGCCCAAGAACGTCACGGCATCGCCCAACCCGCCCCGAGCAGTCGCTTCCAGACCGGATCGCAATGGCCCATCCCCGACCACAAGTAAACGCCAGTGGCGCGTGTCTCCCAAGGCATTGAGTGCAGCCACGGCCTCAACTGCCAGAGATGGGTTCTTCACTGGGACCAGATTTCCGACGAAAAGAACGACTCTATCGCCTGGCGCGATGCCCAGCTCCTGGCGCAAGGCGACTCGGTCTCTGGCCGGAGAAAAGAGATCAGTATCAACGCCATTGTAAATCGTGGTGACTTTTGCGGGAGGCAGGCCGGCTGCTAACAGTACGCCGCGTAGCGCCTCGCTGCGTGTCACCACCATCGAAGCTTCGGCAAGGTGAGTCAGGATAATCCGCCGCCGCAGAGGGTACGTGAGGTAATCGTTAATATCAGTTCCCTGGACGATGACAACACCAGGCAAATCGTGCGTACGTGCCAGTCGGAGGGCAGCACAGGCGTCGGGGTAAGCCCAAGCCGCCAAGAGCACGTCTGGAGGCTGAATGGCGCAGACATTCCGAAAAGAGGGTGCGAGCCAAGTTGCGTACAGACGGTGGTTTACCAGAGTCCCAACCCTTGGCACATAGGGCACCACAGGAAAGGTGGGAGACAGCTCCTCGTCGCCGGAGCGTGCCGTGCCCGATGTGCTTCCTGGCCAGCGGAAAAATGCACTTAGCTGAGGGCGCAGCGCTATTACAGACACATCACAACGAGTGGCAAGGCGCTGAACCACGCTGGCATTATGCACGCCAAAAACCGGGCGGTCAGCATCAGGAAACAAGTTTGAGAGAAAAAGTACGCGCAAAACGATATCCTAAGCGAAATCGAGTTCCCCGGTGGGTTCTCTTCCTGGCGCGTTTGCCGGGTAGATGCAGCGGCTCCCCCAACCAACCGATTCAGTTCTTTCGCAAGCGAGGGTCATTGTCAGCCGTGCCTGGCTTTCCTTGGTCAGGAGCCAGCTCAAAAGCCCCGATGTCAAGGCGTGCATCCACAGGGCGTGTCCGATGTCTGCGATGGGGCACGTATTCAGTCGCCAGTGTATGACCGGCGGCCAGCATAGCTCTGGGAAGGGCTTCAGAACGATCCACGCAGAGCGATCCGGGAGCCAGCCGGAAGTCCTGTGAGGCAGCATCCCGGAAACCGGGGGCCGAGCCGAAAATCTGGGGAGTTACTGTATAGACCCCCGCCTCCTCGTTGACAACGCGCAGCATCGCCTCAAACCCCCGAGGGCACCAGTTGCTGCCGAACGACGCCCTCCCCGGGGGCAACAGGGGCTGTATGTATCCCAGCCCTGTGCTGCACCAGAAGATGTTGTTTCTGGCCACTGCCCTGTCATCAGCTGAAGAGAGATGCCACAGGGTCATTTGCCCCAGTCGATGTGAGACGACCGTGTTATTACAGAAGTAGATGGTGCCATTCCGGTAATGATCAGTCTTCCCCGAGTCGCCACCATAGTGACAGAGCTGGTTGTTGGTCGTCTCTGACCGCTTGATAAGAACGTTGCCGTAGACAAACGTCTCGCGGTAGTCATCGCGCTCGTAGATATGCCGATAGTCACTGTCAACAAGGTCAAGAAGGCGATTTCCCCCCTCAATCCAGTTCCAGCGTACAACCGTGCCTGACGATCGGTCCTTGAGATTGTTCCCGAAAGCATATGAACGAAGGGGACGAAAGTAATTGAACTGAAACACGATCCCCACCGACTCGGTGTACACGTTGTGCTGGTAGATGCCAAGCTCCGTGCCGTTACCGTAGATCTCACACTGCTCGACGAGCAGATCGCTGCTCTGGCGCGATGACACGAAACCGTTAGCACAGTCGTGGAAGCGACAGCTCCTGATGGTAATGTGCTCGCCTTTCTCCACCCAGATGGCGGCTGCATTCTCCCGGTAGGCGGTCTGACCATCGCGGCCGACAAACATGTGCGGTGGTCTGGCCGAGCGTATCTCCAGGTTCTCGATCACGATATGAACGGGCACACAATCCGCTGGAACATTGGCTCCGCCAATCTTGATGACGGCCCTGTCTTCACCCCAAAAATCCAGTTCCCGACGGCAGGTGGCGTCCTGTCCGTTGATGACGGGAAGTTGGCCATCCGGACCGGGAACCCCGCTTACTGTGACCGGGGACGCAGCGGCGCCGGTTGCACAGACTACCCACTTTTCGCGGTACGGCTCCTGTCGCCAATGGATTCGTACGGTGTCACCCGCGTGGAGGGCCTCCCATGGGACGTCCCCAATTGCTGTCAGAGTCTGCTCCGGGCCCACGTCAAAGACGCGACCGCCGGCTACCGCGCAGACAATCTGCGCGGTAGCGGCGAGTATCAGCCACCCTTTCCTCACGTCGTCCATGGGAGAACTCGGCTTTCCTTGTGTCATCTGCTGCCACACCAAGCTGAAGGACCTGCCAACCAGACCTACTCAACTGTGAGTATAGCAGAAATCGCGAAAATCGCCCGGATTACCGCTGTGACCTACCTCGGCCGCATGCAGAATGTTCACCAACTCACGCGCTGTAACGAAATTCTGCTGCCCACCAAGCTGAAGGGCCTGCCAACCAGACCCACTCAACTGTGAGTATAGCAGAAATCACGGAAATCGCCCGGATTACCGCTGTGACCTGCTTCGGCTGCATGCAGGATGTTCACCAGCTCACGCGCTGTAACGAAGTGGTAGCGCAATGCTCGACCGTCCGCGATTCTTCCGGGAAGTGTACTGTAAAAGCGTTCCATTTCCTTGCCAAGCAGGACGCTCATGTTCCGTGGCAGCCCCCCATGAGTATGCAGCTTGACCACGCGCCATTCCGGTCGGCCAAGGACATGAATCCCCAAACTCAGCCACAGCGCGAGACGTTCCCGCGTGGGCGCGTTAGCGCCGGAGATCTCACCGTTCTCGATGCGGGGAAGGACACCAAACTTGCGGCGCCCCCAGTTGAGCCCCAATGGTCCTTGCACCAAGAGGAGTTCGGTCGGCGGGTCGGCTTCAGCCGAGTTTCTCCCAGCAGCGCCTGTGGGCAAAACGCGCATCGGCCGCCCGTGATCATGTGACTTTGGCGCCGGTGAGTCCTCAGCGTAGTAGATGCTGTTGATGGTTCGCGTCTGAGTGGAATCCGGGGCAGAGGGCATGGTGAAATCGGCATAGCACCCGCCCCGCATCAACACGTCCAGTTCGTTGCGGACGCCGCAATGGCGTCCGGACGGATGCGAGTCGTCGAGCGCCCAGTCACCGTGAATGAAACCGAACCGGACAGCGCCGTTCCGGTCTTGGCTGAGGAGCCCATGCTTCCTCAGCTTGACCTTCCCCTCTTCAAGCTTGGCAAGCAGGCTTTCTGCCGTATCTCCGTCATGGTGGAGATGTACCTCGACCTCCGCGTGCGACGCGCGGCAGAGGGCTTTCAGGGCCTCAACGATGTCCGCATCGTATTGCTCGATGGGGTAGAAGAACGTGTGTGCGGGAGATCGCCCATCGGCATCACGGAAAGGCTCTGACAGCGCAGGGAAGGTCTCTTGCCACTCGGCAACACGACGTCGGGCTTCCGCAGCGTCTGCCGCGTGGTGAGGCTCAAAATGGTCACACACGCACAGCAGTACGTCCAAGACCTCGCCCGAGGGGGGGAGACGATGTCGTGTCAGGTATGGCCACAGCCAACGGTCAACGGCTCTAAACATGGGGTTTCCCCATTGGGTGTCGAGACGGCAGTTCCCAATCAAGATGGCAGAAGTGTTTGCCCTGGCCCATCAATTTGCCTTGTCCCAGCCTCTTCGGGATTTGCCGCTTACATAGTCTGCGAGCCCGAGCATCGTCTGCCAGTTGACAAACACGAAACTGGCAGGGAGAGCGATGAGTCTGCTATGACGTCCGGGGAGCGCCAGTCCAAGCATGGCCAACAAGTAGAAACAGCCTTGGGCCGCCAACAGCACACGGTACGCGGGCACGGACAGCAGCAGGATGTTGGTCGCCATGACTGCCAACATCAAAGGGAACCCGAGCAGACGGAAGTATTTGTGTGATATCAATCGCCACCACAGACGGTTATACCAGGGAAACAACCAGCGCGGGTAGCGGAACAGCATCTGGAAGTTGCCGGCCATCGTCCGGCGTTTCCGTCGGCGCTCGATGTCGTGAGCGAAGGGTTGCGGATCCGTACCCCTTGCCTGGGTTTCGTACACGACCCGATGCCCTTTGGTCACAACGGTCATCGGGATGACCACATCATCCAGAATCGTGTCTTCAGGGATAGGGCTGTAGCAGGCGCGTCGCAGAGCGCAGATCGCGCCTGTGTACCCTATGGACGAATCGACCGCCGCTTCGGACCGGCGGATGAAGTTCTCCAGACGCCAATGTGCGTCGACACCTCCGCTCACCGCATCCTCTCCCTTGATGACCTCGAGAGAGCCACAGGCGGCCCCCACGGATGCATCTGCGAAGGGCCGCACAAAAGCGCGAATCGTGCTGCTGGCGAACTGCTGACGAACATCCCCCATGACAACGATGTCGCCAGTGGCCGCTTCCAGCGCTGCATTGAGTCCACTGGCTTTGCCGCACTGCTCTTCTCTGGCGATCACCCGCAGACGAGGATCATCTATGCCTGCGAGTACATCCTCGGTACCGTCGGTCGATCCGTCCGAAACCACGATCACATCCAGTAGGCCCTCAGGGTAATCTGCCTCCAGGAGGTTCCGAACTCGGCCCTCAATCCGGGCCTCATCGTTTCGCACAATGACCACCGCCGAGACGCGAGGCAAGAAACTCTCGTCTCCCTTGTGGACAGGCTGCGGCCGGCAACGCGCAATCAAGGCAGCCACGACCGGATAGCCCAGGAAGGTGTAGACCAACATGGCAGCGCCTGACCAGAAAAGTACCTGAACTGCAATAAGGATCATACTACACCGTTGTCGAACGACCTTTCGGCCACTATCAACCACTTCGCCCTTGGCCTCACGGAGCACTCGGAACCGCGCCGGGAAGCCATCACAATGCCATGGCCGAAAGCGGTTCGGTCGGATTGAGAGACCCATCGACAAAAAGTCGATTCCAGATCTCGAATACCAGCAGCGTCCACAGACGGTGCGTGTGGTCGGCCTGTCCGCAGATATGCTGGTCGAGAACCGCCCTCACTGTTTCCATTCTGAAGTGTCCGCGGTCGCAAGCGGGAGAGGAGAGAAGGACGCGCTTCAGCAGTTCACCGTAACGCGTTCTCAACCAATCACCTAGTGGAAGTGCAAATCCCTGTTTGGGTCGGTAGATGACATCTCGGGGAACCAGGCGCGCAGCGTAACGCTTCAGGAGCGCTTTGCCGATTCTCCCCTCAATGAGGAGGTCAGCCGGTATGGTGGCCGCGAACTCGAGTAGATCGACGTCCAGGAAAGGAGAACGGGCCTCCAATGAGTGAGCCATCGTAGCGACATCGACTTTGGCCAGATAGTCACTTGGCATCCGGGTTGTCAATACATACTGCAACGCTCGGTCAACCTGGGTGGGGCCATTGAGTTCGCCCAGCAGTTGCTGCTGGGCCGTCAGTGGGTGCCAATCCCCCAGGCGCGACCGCCATTCATCCGTGTACAACTGCGCCCGCAACCCATCCCACCAGCAAATATTGCCGGCCAGTGCGTCTCGTGTTCCTGCCCAGTAGCCAGCCGCTGTGGCGACACGTTGCGCAAGCAGGCTTCCCGGCAAAACCCCGGTGACGTGTTCAGCGATGCGAGGCAACACTCGGCACCGCAGAACGTCGGGCATCCAAGGCCAACGTTGATCGCGACCGGCGCAGATGTGGCGGTCGTACCCGGCAAACGCTTCGTCTCCCCCATCGCCGGTAAGAACGACGCTCACGTGCTTCCGCGCGGCTTCGGCGATGAGATAAGTGGGCACTGCCGACGAATCACCGAAGGGCTCACCGTATTGCCAAACGATGGCCGGCAGTCGGGCGAACACATCGCTTGCAGCAATCAGTTCAGTGTGTTCCGCTCCGATGTGGCGGGCCACTGCCCTGGCATGCTCCCGTTCGTCATGGGCCGGCGCGTCATCGAAACCGACACTGAACGTCTTCGGGGGAGACGCGCTCTCATCCGCCATCACGGCACACACCGCACTGCTGTCCACGCCGCCGCTCAGGAAAGCTCCCAGAGGAACATCGGAGACGAGACGCCGTTGCACTGCCTGATGGAGGTAGTGGTCAATTCCGTCCAACCATTCATCAGGAGATCGCTGCTCCTTATGGGAGAAATCCGGAGTCCAGAATCGGCGTAGTGAAACACCGGCCTGGCTGACCGTGGCCCGGTGCCCCGGCGGGAGTTTCATGACGCCACGGAAAATGGAGCGGTGCTGGGTAATGAAGTAGTAGTAGAGATACTCGTCGAGCGCAGTCTCGTCGATGGCCAGCGAACGACCTGCGGAAAGCCAAATACACTTGATATCGCTTCCGAAAACGAGTCGGTCCCGATGGTAGCGGTAGAAGAGCGGCTTCTTTCCCACATGGTCGCGGAGCAGGTGCAGGACCTGCTTCGCTCGATCCCAGATGGCTACAGCGAACATCCCCTTGATACGGTCAGCCAGGCCGTCGATCCCCCACTCCTCATAGCCGTGGACCAGCACCTCTGTGTCGGTGCGTGAGCGGAATTGATGGCCGGCGTCTACCAAGGTCCCCCTGAGGTCCATGAAGTTGTAGATTTCACCATTGAAAACCAGCCAAACCGTTTCGTCCTCGTTTGCCATCGGCTGATGGCCGTCCCGGCTCAGGTCGATAATGCTGAGACGCCGGTGCCCCAGCCCCACATGCGGTTCCGTATGAAGGCCCTTGTCGTCGGGTCCACGGCTGACCATCAGGTCACGCATGGCCGTCAACAGGTCTGCGTTGACCTCGCTTCCATCCCAGTTTACCATTCCGCAGATGCCACACATGGCTGTTGTCAATAGTCCTTCTATCAGGTGATCAGATGCCAGTCCAGTCAAGCATGAAATAGAGCCAAGCCTGGATCACGGCCCAGTACAGCACATAGATGAGCGCCGCGTCCACCGCCAAGGTGATCACATGACGCCACTGCGGCCGCGCCAGGACCTTGCTCCACATCCGAGCAGAGGAGGGCTGAGCCATCGACTCCTCACCCGATTCCGGACCGCCGGCCGTCACGGCCGGCGACGGCGCCTCTGCAGTGTCCAGCTCCACACTCCTCGAGTCGTCCGAGACCGGTACATCCGACGATTTCTCATCTTCGTCATCAGCTTCCGTCCTTCCCCTATCCCGCCGCATGTGCCGGCAAAAAGCCGCAACAACCCCAGTCTGAATGAAGAAGGTCCCCCGGTAAGAGATGTTCGTCATCCAGGATGAGGCCATGTAGATAACCACCAGACAGAACAAGAGCCGTCGTAGGCGCTCCTCCTGATCGGTCTGGGTCCTGCAGAGCAGAAGGCCCCGGAAGCAGAAGTAGATGACGCCCAGCCACAGATACAGTCCGGTCTTACCCAGTTCCGCGGCGACCTCCACATAGGAACTGTGGGCAGCTTTGCGCATCGTCTTCCGCCCCTCCGAAAAAACGGGCACCCTCCTGGTGAACTGATGATACCCCAACCCCTCTGGGAGTGATTCGAAAGACTCCCAAGCAAAATTCCAGGCCGCCAAGCGCCCCCTTACACCGGGATCGTTGCGGATGGATTCCAGCTCATGCATCCGCGGCAGCAAAAGAAGCGCGGACGTCCCCACAACGTACGCCACCGCGACCACAGCCAGCTGGACCCACTTGGGGCGTCCGACAGCCTGTGACGCCAACATGGCCACCGCACCAGAGATGAAGGCCCCCTTCGACTGGGTCCAATAGACACACCAAAACGGCATGGCGAAAAGTGGCAGCGAGAGTTCCTTGAGCAGTAACACGCGATGCCAAATACCAAGAAACCAGATCATCGGCACAATCATGACAACACTGTGCCCCAAAGCGTTTGGGTTCTTGAAGATCGATAGATTGAGACAGAGTCGTCCTTCGTACATCCCGTGCGTGACGTCGTAGGAACCAAATGGGTCGATCTCGAACTCACTGAGCACGGCCATCGTCGAGAGAAACAGCAGCAGACCGAGCCACACCCAGGCAAAGATCTCCATCCTGCGGGGGGTCGACAAGGAGTGCTCGACGACGATGTAGTAAGCGAGCAGTGGGTAGATGGCACCCCACGTTGACTTCGCGTCCCCGGAGGCATGCAGAATCCAGGCGACGAAGGCAATCATGATCCAGTCGTTCGGAGTGCGTACAAACTCCGTCAGGAAATGACGAGGGCGCCACTCAGCCCGGCGTCCTGTGTAGAAAAAGACCGCAACCAAGGCCGCTGCCATCACCTTGGTTATCGGCTGGAGCGACGACATGGAACTCATCCACTCGTGCGGCCGCACGTAGTAGAGGATGAGAAACGAAGTGGCAAGAACGAAGTCCAAACTATGTCCCTGTTGCCTCAAACAGACCGGAATCGCCATGTATCAGCTTGAGGCAATTTTCCGGTACAGTCGTTCATAGGCATCGACAGTGTTCCGGAAGTCGAATTGCCTGACGATTTTCTGTCGCGCCGCCACGCCCACTGCCTCAAGTTCCTCCTCAGCGCCAAGGATGGCACTGAGTTGCGCGGCCAAGCCCGTGGCCGAATCGATGTGGCGCATCCAACCATCGACAGCGTCCTCGATGACCTCGGCGCAACCACACGCATCGTGGCAAAGCACGGGAGTGCCGCACGCCATCGCCTCCAGGATGGCATTGGAGAGTCCTTCCCCGGTGCTGGGCAGCACCATAAGATCCGAAGCATGGTATACGGTCTGTATGTCATCCTGGAAGCCAAGGAAATGGATCCGTCCACTCTCCCCCGTCTCCTGAGCCTTTGCCTCAAGCTCTTCACGTAGGGGACCGTCCCCAGCAACAAGGAGATGAACGTCCTTGCCCTGGGCAAGGAGCATGGCAACCGCTTCAATCAAAAGGCCATGCCGCTTGCTGCGCACCAGCCGGGCAGAGATGGCCAAACAATGGCCCGATGTGGGCAACCCCAGTCGCAACCGAGCCGCATCCCGTTGAGCCGGCGCGAATGCCCCCGTGTCTGCACCGTTGACAACCGCAACGATGTGTCGTGAGGGGAAACCAAGGCCAATGAGCTCGTTTCGTGCTTCCTGGGACACGGTGTGGACCTTGCGGCAAGCAACGTAGAGGAGCCGGCGCAGACGCAGCCTCGGGGCGCCAAGATCACCACCGATAAGCTGGCCGTGTTCACCATGGAGTACCGGGCAAAGCAAGCCCATTCCGGTAGCGGGGGCCGTATAGATCAAGGGACCGAGGTTGTGCGTATGCAGCAAGTTGGGGCGGACGTGGGCGATGAGTCGATTCAGACGCCAAATGGCGGCAACTGAACGGCCATCGGGCTTGCTCAGCGACACCACGCGTTCGGGAGTTGGGAAACTCTCTGCTAAGCTCCCCCGCTGTCGCAACCCGCAAACGAAGATCTCGAAACCGCGCGGCTGCAACTCATGGGCCACACGCGTCAGAACGCGTTCCGTGCCACCGGCATCCAGTGAGTTCACCACATGAAGGATGCGAAGCGGGCGATCAGACATGTCGGCGGGGGAGCCGTCTCCTCCCGCATTCAATTCAGCGGCGGCCATGCAAACTCTCCCAGAGAAAACGGCGTAGGGCCCGTATTCGGAACAATGCTGGCTCGTTGAGGCGTTCCGGTCTGGAGAACCACGGCCAGACCAGGATAGAGAGAGACATCTGTGCCACTCCCTTGATGCCGTCGCCCTGGTCACGGTACATCCAGGCGCACTGGAATAAGTTCATCCCAAGGACCTGCAGCCAGAAAAGCCCATGCCACCGAGGCACAAGCCTCTCGCGGAACGCCTTGCCGATCACACGGCGCGTGTTGCACTTCATCCGATCTGCATTCTTGCTCATGCTCTCCGAATGGTTGCGGATCTTCACCGACGCATCCGGTAGTAGGCAGATGCTGTAACGAGCAGCAATTCTGATCCACATATCACGGTCTTCTGAGCTGGTAAGCGTCTCATCGAACAATCCGCACACATCAAATACATCACGCCTAGCGACAACGGAGGAAGGGGAAAAGCATGTACGAAAAATGATGTCCCGTACGGTGAGAACACCGTGGAAAGCCTGGTCACGACGGACCTTTAGGAGAGGCATTTCCTCACGATCAATCTCTTGCCCTTTGGCGGCCACCAAACCACAGGTTAGTGGGGACGAGGAGAACGCCTCAACCGCACGTGCGATGTGCTCCGGAGCCCAGAGGTCGTCGGCATCCAGGAAGGCAACAAACGGGGTCGTCGACCGTCGAATGCCCGTATTGCGTGCGGCGGGTAGACCGGCATTGGACTGATGCACATAGTGAACACGCTCACCGTAGCACGCGACGACATCACGCGTGCTATCCGTTGATCCGTCATCAACGACGATGATGTCGCACTTCTCCCAAGTCTGGGCCAAGACGGAATCGATAGCCGCACCAAGGTAGTGTGCGTAGTTGTAGCAGGGAATAACAACTGAGATCCCGTCCACGGAGTTCCCTAGCGGTAAATGAGGAGGATTCATAGAAAGAACAATGGCGGTCAACGCGGGAGCGTCCCTTGTGCTCGGCTCCCCCCCAACACGTCAACGCTCCCGACGGCATGGAGCGGGAGCTGAGGTCAACGGAACGTCAGGCTTCCGCAGTCCCAATGGGGTGCTCGGGGAGTTCTTTTGTCTCGTAGCCGCGGCGGTAGTAGTCAGAGTAGTAGTAGTAGCGGTAGTAGTAGGCTGAGTTCGTCAGATCCACGCGGTTAAGAACAAACCCACAGAAATTGGCGTTGTTGGCCCGCAACAGCGAAACACTTGCTCTGACCTCGGAGATCGGGGTATACTTGGCCCAGATAACCAGAAGCACACCATCAACGGCGGGTAATAGGTCAGTGGCTTCAGAAAGGCCAAGTACGGGTGGGGTGTCAACAATAATGTGATCGTACTTCAGGCGCAGGGCTTGCAGGCCATCGGCAAACCGGTTGCCGGCCAGAAGCTCCGGAAGCTTGCTGCCGGACCGCCCCGACCCCATCAGGTCCAGATTTTCTTCCCTCGTAGGCCTGCAGGCGGACTCCATGTCCCCACCTTCGCTCAACACATCGACCAAACCGGGGCCTTTTGCCCCTAAGACGCCCTGCAGTCGCCCTCTACGGGCATCTGCATCGATAAGCAGAACTCTCTTCCCTGAGCGCGCTAACGCGATGGACAAGTTGGTTGACACCGCGCTCTTCCCCTCCCGGGGCAACGAACTCGTAACCATAATGACCTGTCGATTGTCACCACTTTGGCTATTCACCATCAAATTGGCGCGGATATTGCGGAACGTCTCCACAAGCGAACGCTGATGCGTTTCGGTCCTAACGACACCATCGGTCAGTAAGCGGCACTCCGCGGGAAGCGCGACAGCGGGAACCAGAGGCACGATGCCCAGTCCCCGCAGCCCGAGATCGCTTTCCGCAGATTCGAGGAGAACGACAGTGCGGTCCATGAACTCAAGGACAAACACCGCTGCAGTGCTCAGCACCAGCCCGAGAAAAAGGCAGGCCAACATCAACTTGGCTCGGTGCGGAGAAACGGGAAGATCGGGGGTCTTCACGTACCCAAGAAACTCTATCTGGTGCTCCTCAGGGGCAGCTGTTCCGTAGTCCAACTCCATCTTGGCGATGGACATCTTCTCGAGCAACTCACTGTATTTCGTTCCCCAAGGAAGCTTGCCGTATTTAAGCTGAATAAACTGCTCCATGACGGCGTTGTAGCGTAGTCTTACCTGCTCGACTCGCGGCAACTTCCGGCGAAGCTCCTGCTCTTCCTGCCGATAGATGAACGATTCCCAGTCCAGGCGAGCAATAGCCGCCTCATACCTGTCTTTGAGACCCGACTCCACCTCCTCCAATCGCTCAACCAAAGCTCGCATTTTCGGGTGCCCGGATAGATAAGTCTCGCCAAGGTTGGCACGCTCCTTCTCAAGAATCAGCTTCTCCTGATAGAACACTTCCCATCCACTGATGGGCCCCGCTTCCATGCCCGGGATAACCACAAATTCATCAGTAGGCGGCGAATCGAGCGGCTGACGCTCCTCAAGCAGGCCCGTCTGAGCATCGACGGGGGGGACGTCTGCATTGCCTATCTCGTCCCCCGGCAAAGGGACTGGACGGGTCGCAACAAAATCGGGAGTCTGACTGAACATCTGCCCCAGCTCCGGCCCAGCCTGGAATACCTGTTTCGAAGCCAGTATGGACAAGCGCTCGACAGTCGTCAAATGGTCAGCAGCGAGCAGAGCGCGCAAGGCCCGGAGTTCGTCCAACCGCCGTTCAACTTTTTTCAAACGCTTCGGAACTCCCTCATATTCATTCCATTCCGCACAGATCTTGTCCCAGTCCGTGCGTTCGCGGAAGACCTCTTGCTTCGCGGTGTAGGCCCGCATCTCCGCCTGCATACGGTCCATCTCTTCCTGGCAGTCGCGTATGGTCTTGAGCCGGTCGTCCCGGCGACGGCGAGCCTGCTCGTCGTAGTACACCTCAAAGGCTCTGTCAAGCCACTGTACCGCTAGATCCTTCGAGTACGCATAGACACGGACCTCCACCCCCTTCTCTCCGGGCTGTCCGCTGTACGGCAGCTTCCGGGCGCGGATCTTCTTAAAATGGCGGCGCCTGATGGTCTGATAGTCTGCCTCAATGCCGAAGCGGGCGGCAATCCTCTCCACCATATAGGGCTTGCTGATCTTCTGAAGAATGGTGAAGAAGCTGGTGTCCTGAAAGAAATCCTCCTGACTCAAGACCCGTCCTTCAGTCTTGATCCGGAAGTGTGCTCTAGCGCCATACACGGGACGCTTGAACACGTAGAAAGCCAATCCCAGGCTAGAGGCGAAGCACATCAACAAGACGACCAGCCGCAGGTGTTTTAGGCCCAAGGCAAACCAGGCCTGCACATCCTGAACGCTCATCTCCGAGAATTTACTGCGAGGAATCGTCATGGTCTATAGTGGAACGCTTTCGCGCCTAGAAGCTGAAGAACTTCTCGGGCACGACAATGACGTCATTGTCCTTGAGGATGAGATCGGGAATGATCCCTTTCTGGACTTTCTTCATGTTCACGGGGATCCGATTGCGGATGCCGTTGCCCATTTCTCTCAGGACGTAGACACCGGCCAAATCCGCAAAGCGAGCATAGCCGCCATTGTGCATGAGTGCCTGCAGAACAGTCAACTCACCTTCCTTGCCCTCTATCTCCTTAGGGCCGGCTTCCTTCACATTTCCGGAAAGGTAGACTCGAACGGGGGCCAGGATCTCTCGGTGATCCTTGCCGTACAGAACCAAAATGTCCTCTCCTAACACGCGTACATCGGGTTCCTCACCTCTCATGATTGCGCCCAAGTTGAGGATTTCGCGCCGTGTCCGCTCGCGCTCAATACGGATCAATTCCAAGGCCCTCAGATCAGCATTCCGGTTGGGGCCACCGCAATGTCTGATGGCGGCCAGGACAGTCATCTGCGCCGGATGCTGCACGGTCACGAAGCTGGGTTCAACCACATTTCCTTGCACATAGACACGTCGTTTGTTTCTGTTACCGGGCCGATTATCGGCCTCGCCGGTATCCTTTGCCGGCACCACAACGATATCGTTAGGCTCCAACGCGAAGTCCTGAGTCAAGTCCTGGCCGTCCATAATGGCCTTGACATCGATCTTCTCAATCACGGCCCGTCCATCCACCAAGCGCAGCACCTGGACGCGTGTCAGGTCGGCAAAGGTCGTCACAGGAACACGCAGCAACACCGTCACCGCAGTCGGTTCATAGCCCACCGGGATGGGCCAGGGACCGGGCCTTGTGACTTGGCCGGCGAGGTAGAGAATGTCTCCGCGTTGCTCGGGTGCCTCCACCTGCATTGGGACTCGGTCTACCGTGACAGTCGCATCACGAAGCTGGCTCTTGCCCAACCCTTCGCGCACAGCCTTCTCCACTTCTTGAATCGTCTTTCCGGCTACGAAAATTTTGGGAAGGCGAGGAATGACGATATATCCCCCTGCCCGAACTTGGTACAAACCGTTGAACGACTCATCTTCAGCAACGTACAGTTCGAGCAACTCACCCGGGATGAGCATATCATTCTCGTCGCGGCTCTTGGCCACCTGCCCAAGGGCCTTCATCAATGCCCCCTCTTCAGCGAGCACCTTAGCAAGGCCTTCAGCGTGTTCAGCTTTCCGCCCTTCCCAGGCCTTCACTTCCCGCATCCACGTGTCGGTCTCCTCGTTGTAGCTGGCATCTTTGCCGTCAGAAGCCCCACGCCCGGCGAGTTTAGTCTTGGCCCAGTCGATCTTGGCATCGACATAGGCCTGTTCGCTCTGCATGGCACGACGCTTGGCCGTGATAGCCCCGAGTTGTGTCTGAAGACTTCCCAGCGTCTGCTGTTGCTCCCCAAAGACTTCGTAGGATCTGGCCACAGCCTCCAAATCACTGCGCTTCCCCGCCGTGCCTTCCTTGTCCCGTGCTCGCAGGGGAGCCACCAAGACCGCCCAGAAGAGTACTCCGAGAATGGACGCGACAAGCGCCCTGCTTCGTTCGACCGAAAAGCCTGTCATTGCACTGTTCTCCTCTATTCTGACCCGCATGGCAATCTCCTCTACGTTCGTGAACACTCAAAAGCTGTTGGTACAACCGGCAAGACTACGGGGTCTCTTTACGACCTCCCCCAAACAGGTCACTCAGGGACCAGCCGTCCGTGTCTCGCGTTGCTGTCAAAACCAAAAGGTTCTCGTAATATGTCTCGTCCTCTTCTTCCGAATCACGCCACTGTAGGCGATAGGCGATGGTGAACATCCCTTTATGTCGATAGAGAACCGAGTTCAGATTCAGAGCGTGTTCCTGTTCATCTCCTTCGTCTTCCCACGTGTATTCATAGTGGGCCGAGGCAATCCCGGCAAATCGATATCGTGTCGATATCTGATGTCCCCAATCCGCAGGCTCCTTGCCGGTACCCTCGTTCCACTCCTGTTCATAGAATGACCGCCAGGCCACCGAGAAGGCTCCTTGGGCATAGCGCAAGCTTCCACCGACACCCCATTCTTCTTCGTCTTGGGAGCCGGGCTCGCCGCTTTCCAGCTCGGAGCGAGTTGCAACGAAACTGGCTGTCAGTCGGGGGCCCAAACCTTGACGCAGACGGTAGCTGGCCTGTCGGCGCAACTCGTTCTCCGGCTCCTCGACGAACCGGAAAAAATCAAGGGAGTGAAGCGTCATGGGACGCGGCTGATGCGCCAAGTGGAACGCATATATTGTCTCTGCCTCTTCCTCCTGGCTGTCAGCTTCATCTTGTGTGTACAGTCCGACGTTACCCGAAAAGAAAATATAGTCCGTGATCCGGCTGGGGCCGAGAATGCCCAAGCGCCACGTCCTGTCCCAGCCATCAGCGTCACCGTCACGCGATATAGTATAACTGAGATAGGGAGGAAAGCGCATATTGGGGCGGTCCATTGCCAGTCCCAGAGTTGCGCCTTCATGCTCTGAGGCACGTCCGCCTTTCTCCGCCGCCTCCTGTTCCTGGTCTGCGTACCAGTAACTGGAATCCTTCCGGAAGATCCTCACCACCGGGCGAATGGAAGCCACCGCCTCTCGACTGATCGTCAACGACAGGTCGTTGGTGAGTTCCAGACTCGCATCGTCATCATCGCCATCCGTACTGTAGTGACTCCGGCGTGACGCCCTATCCCACGATCGACCCCGCTCGATTTCCGCGCCACTTGCCCCAGCCTGCCCGCCTTCCCCAAGCGAAAGCGGGACGTCAAGATCAGAGTCCCCAAACGGGTCGAAGTAGCTTCCCTCGAGACCGGGATTCACCCCCAGTTCAAGCATGGTCAGCTCTTCCTCCAAATACGTATCGAAGCCCTGGCGGACCTCGAAATTTCTGACCCCAAAACTATCCCTGGTGGTGATGCTCCACTCCCCAGATTTGAACGTGTTGGAGATCTCACCATGGAAATCCGACACATCAGCAGATGGCGAGAGAGAACCGTCAGCCCCAAGGGCAAAGACCAGACTGTCTCTGGGCATCCCGAAGCCATTCAGCCCCATCTTCCCTTCGAAAGGAGCGAGGATCAGATTCCCCTCCAGAGAGAGCTGGGTCGTCTCGGTCAGTTCCCAGGCCGCACGAATATCCTGCAATGCGATCACGCCTATAGCCTGTGCGTCTCGACCATGGTTCGCCTGCTCCACATTGTCGGAGAAAACCATAGCCGCTGCGAAACGATCCACATCCAAAGTCAATGGGCCAAGGTTCAACAAGGCTTCATCCAACTCCCGCTCCTCGAAAAGTGGCAACTCAACATCCGTCCACGAGGAAAGCGACGGCAATTCCAGAGACAAATCGACCTCGGGGAAGCCAACCGATGCGACGTCGCCTGCCCGAAACACCGGGTCAGCGGTGTAATTGCGTCTGCCATAGACGCGGTCGTCGAAGTCCAACGTGGTCGAATCCCCTCGCACGGGAATCTTCACAGGTGGCGCGGTGTCGCCGTCGTCCTGCGCCTGGGCCATGCCCGACAACACAGTAGACACGACAAAGAAAAGAGACAGGAGACGCAGTAGCGACAAAGAAGCGCAATGCGTATCGCTCGCCCAGCGGAATGTCGCTACGCTCATCACCGCCACGATATCCCTTCCATCGCAACACATCCTGGCATTATTCTCTCCTTGATCCGGCAGCCATGCCGCCACTGCTACCGTTTTGGGTTCCGCCAGAACCCAAGCAAAGGAAAAAGCTCCTCACCCAGCGAGAACGGCACATATATGGCTACGCCCACAAGCGGCATCGCCAACACTATAACGCTCCAAAAGATCTTCTTCCCCCGACCGAAGCGATGCCCCCAGATTGAGGTCAATGAGCAAATCAGTACAAGCAGCCATACGGCGATGACACAGAACCAAACTCCCGGGTATGTGAGAGAAGGGGAATTCAACGTAAAGAAGTTCCCCAAAATTTCCAAAATCCGTTGCATCAACCCGCCTCCAGCGGAAACACGCGCTTACCCGTCGTTGGGTGCTTGCCCAGCGCTCGCAGCCGCACCGTCTACTCAAAATCCGTTTTTCAGCACCAAGCCAGCCACCACTGCACGGTGCTGAGCGCGACTGGCTGGTTCAGTCTTTGCATAGTACGGTCGTAGCGCATCATCACACAGAATATAATCTAACCGAAGCCATGGACCGAAACCTGTCAACGGGTTCCGAGTTACCCCCGGGAATGTGAAGCCGGTCCCTTGCCCACGCTCGCCAAACGCGTCTGTTAACGTTACTGTCAAACTGCTATAGGTATAGCCCCAAGAGGCCATATTCAAGTCACCGGCGATGATAACCGGAGACTGTTCCTTCTTGATCTCTCCCAGTAAGCCGTGGACAAGCCGAGGTCGTTCCTGCAATGACGGGATCACTGAATCGGCTGGATCCCGGCCAAACCAGCCGCGGTATTTGGCCCATTCTTTGAGGAGTCCCCGCCCCATCAGTCGTCCTAACTCCCAGCGTGGCGTGGGCATGTGCACATTGTAGACGACAAGCCTGCGATCGCCCCACTCCAGCTCAAACCGTGCCGCAACAGGGTGCTTGTTGCGCCATAGGACCTCATCAACCAAGCCCGACGACGCGATGGGCAGACGGCTTATCAGCACAAACTCCCCATGCCCCCGGACATGGCAATCAGGATACTGTCGTGCATACTTTCTCTCACGACGCGAAGCATCCTGCACGGCAATGATATCCGGACTCTCGGCCTCGATGAATGGCGTCAATCGGGCCTTATTCCTATTGCCTCGGTTGCTGGTCATGACCACGAGCTGCGGAGTGCCCGTAGGAGGAGACGTCACTGGGAAGCGCAGCCCCATGTACCCGAAGACGATCACGATCAAGATGACTCCGCTCACGGCCAGGGAGCGGAGATTGAACGCAAGGCCGAGAGGGAACAAGATGGTCAACGGCAAGAGAGTGAGGTGAGGCGGCATGAAGAGGGGCAACCAGAGAAGCCACCAGCGCTCGCCAACCCAGCGGAACAGGATAAGCATCACCAGGATACACAGAAGATATCCCAAGGAAGACACCCCGATGCACCAAGACCCGTAACGAATCACTTTCCGAACCCACGGAGCCGCAGCAGGGCCGAACCACGCCCCGGCGAGGTGGCTCAGCAGACGTTCTCCATGGCTGTCGCACGCAAACAGAGACATCAGTAGCAGACATCCCCTATTCCAGGCACGCTCCGCCCCGTGGATTATCCAGAATCCACGACAAGAAGACCGGCAAACCAATCCAAGAAGCAGAGACGAGTTGAGCCGTTAGTATAGCCCAACTACCGTAGTTTGGGGGCACGATAGGTAGCGAAACGAAGTTCGACTTGATTCAGCCACGACGAGTAGGCGGGTGTGAAGTGCACATGGAAGCGATGACGTTGGGCGATCCAGGTACGGACCTTCGGATGCTTGTGGCTCGCGTAGTTGTCCATCACGACATGCGCGTCGAGGTCTTTGGGGACGCTCCTGTCGATCTTGCGTAGGAATGAGAGTAGCTCTTGATGTCGGTGCCGAGGCCTGCATTGAGTGATCACCTGCTCCGTGGCGGTATCGAGCGCTGCGAACAGCGTAGTGGTGCCGTGTCGGATCTAATCGTGTGTGACTCCTTCGACGTTTACTCATCGACCGATCTCCCGTGTCAGAACCACAAGACAACGGGATACATTGGCCCTCTCTGCGTGATAACCTACTTGCGGGCCAGGACACTAGCCCCTCCCCTACGCGCGCAACGGAGTCCTTGGACTCTCAAGGTCAAACGTCGCAACCAGCCCCGTTTCCGCTCCAGTGGACGCGGGATATCGATGTGCTCTCCGGCGAGGATTCTCTTTGGGCGTTCGTCCAGTATCTCATCGACATCATCCGCGGGGAGTACGCTGAGAAGGGCCGGTTTCGCTTCAGAAAGGATCGGCATTCGCCACACCGGGGAATGGGCGTCCGTGGCCACGAGGTGGATCAGACGGCGCTCAACCCAATCAAGCGCAACCCCCTGAGTCTTCCCCCCGAAGAGACCTGTCAGGCTCCCCGCCGTCACTTGGGCCAGGTTCCCGTCTGCCACCAGCGAGCACAGAAACTCCGGACAATTCCGGAAGACCGGATTCCGCTCGGGATGCCCAATAATCGGTGTCACGCCATCCCCACGGATCCTGGCGAGCGCGTCCCGGAGGATAGGCGGCAAAGCAGCACCGGAAGGCTCAACCAACACGTAGCGCCCCGTGTTGCCAAGGGTCATAGCTCCCCCAAGTGCCAGTTCCCAGCCTGGACAACACGCCAAATGGACCTCTCCGCCGGGCACGATCTGCAACGCTATCCCCCTCTGGTCTACGTGTCGCTGAAGTTCGTCAATCCCCCGTGAAATATCGTCACTGCAGACGTTGTGGAGGCCATCCATCTGATGAGGAGTGGCTGCTACCACAGTCGTACCGTCAGCCGCCGCCATCACGCACATATCGAGCGCCTCAACGAGCGTCCTCGGCCCATCATCAAGCCCCGGCAGAAGATGACAGTGAAGATCAATCATGCGTCTGCCACCCGTTCACCTGTGCGCCAAGCGGAACGTCGTGTGGTAGATACCATTCACATTGGCCCAGCGTTGCCTAGGGTTATCAGAACTCAGATCCGGCCACGAATGCGGTACCAGAGCAGGCCCCCCCATTCATGCCAGGCTTCCTGAATCCCCTGAGCCGCCCGTGCATTGGGCAGGATCAGTGCCAGGGATGCCCGGATGCCTGTGGTCCGGTAGCGACACCCGCAAGGGACCACACGCAACCCCTGGCGCCGAAAACACCGAGTGGCCCGATGCAGATGCACAGCATCGGTCACCAAAACAATCTCATTGATCCCACGACCAGCTAGAAGAGCAGTGGTCTCCAGAGCATTCTCATGAGTCGTCTGTGACTGCTCTTCGGTCAGCACTTGGGCCTCGGGAACACCGATCTCGACCAGGAAGTCACGCATGACCGCTGCAGCCGGTGAACCCAACATCGTTCCATCAGTGTCGCCACCGCTCGTAACAACGATGCAGGGGGGGCCTTCCCGGTAGACACGTGCTGCATGGAGACACCGGTGCAGGGTCCGCTCCCTCAGCCCCGGCCGCCGTCGAGAACCAACCGGTCCCAACACGCCTGCACTGAGCACAACAATTGCCTGAACGGATGGAGGCCGAGTAGCCATCGGGGGGTAACGTGATTCAAGAGTACGTTGCGCGACGTAGGAGGTCAGCGGAAGGTAGAGCAACACCAGAGCACAGAAAGGTGCAGTAACGACCATCAACGTCTTGGTTGAAATCGGCCGCTTCACCCACAACACATAAATGCCCAAGCCACAGAGCAGCAGCAGAACGGGTAGCGGTTGGATGAGATGCTTTGTCAGCCAGTACACGATGCTGTCCCGATGGTTACTCCCTCCCCCCTATCTCGCACTCCTGAAGAGGCCGGCACCGGCAACGGGGTTGCACACATGAATGTCTGACGGGATTTCACGGGGCACATAGAACAGGTTTTTGAGGCGATCCTGGACGTGTTCAAGGGCATTCGCCCATGCCAGAATCATCATACACCCCCCCATGCCAGCGCCCGTTAGCTGGGCTCCGACCACTCCTTCACAGCCGTTGGCAATGTCCACAAGATGATCAACGGCTTCAGTGCTGCACGCATAGCGCCCTGTCTGCTCGCCCAAAGCAGGCGAACTCGCAGCCAGCCGGCAAAGCGTGTCGTCGTCAGTACTGGTAACGTCAGGCCGGCAGGTGCCGTCGTCGTCGAAACGGACCACACGGTCGCCGTCGTGACTCACCCCCATCATCCGCTTGATGTCTTCCATCTTGCCGGTTGCCACGACATCAGCAAACGTCCGGCTGCGGATACATTCGCTGATCCCGTACAGAGTCACTCCTCGCAGATCGTAGGGACCAATGTCGGCGTGGGTGGCAAAGAGCTGTTCGGCCCGTTCCCGGTCACTTCCACTCAACATCTCCCGCAATTCCAGACGTGACGGGTTCTCTGGCAGAAACGTTAGGGCCCGGTACACATCAGAAGCGTTAACCTGGAGCTTGTCTGGCTCCAGGTCGCGAAGGTGCTCGATCCCGGCAGCCGCGGGCCAACGTCGGCGCAGAAGCATCTGGGCAAACTCATAGCAAGCCACTCGCTGGTTGTACACGTCTCGGGCGCTTTCGCTCTTCTTGGCACTTGCGCCGCTGTGGGCCACAATAAGTCGCAGATCGGTGGGTAGCTCGACTTCACCTGCGAGCTGGAAGGGAAAGAAGCCAATCCGCAGCACGTGCCCGAGTTTCCCCGCCCGGATGGCTGCATGGTCGGCACTCCCCCCCCGGGACCCCACGAACCATTCCCCCTCACCGCAAAGGTCCACAAAATCGTGCATTGTCACATCCAACCCATTCAAGGCGATCGTGGCCTGCGCAAAGGCCACAACGAGAGCAGAGCTTGAAGACAGCCCGGCCCCCATCGGGATGTTGCCGCTGACCATACAGTCCATGCCCTTCAGTCGCGTATCGGTGCGTTCGTGCTGGAGCCGCAGCATGGGTGCACGAATGTAGTGACTCCAGTCACCCGGAGCCTTCTCAAGGACTTCCTGGACCGTCCGTGTCTCGAGGAAATCCAGCCAGTCCGGCCAGTCTTCTGCGCTCAACATGTCAAAGATACGGAACTCGTGGTTTGGGAACTGCGTGACGTTCAGATTGCGCAATCGCACCACGTCGTCATCCCGCGGCGAAGCAGCCACGAGTACTTCACGGTTGATGGCCATCACGTTTACATACCCACCACGGTGGTCCACGTGCCGCCCCATCAAATTGATCCGACCTGGGGCCCGACAAATGATCGCCTTGCGTGATGGCCCGAATTGACCAATGAAAGCCTGGATCAGGCCAAGCATGGCACGCCGCCTATCCTCCAGCACACTGCTGTCCCCACCGTAAGTATCAGCGAACCGAGCACGCAAACTTGGACCAAAGGCTTCTAGATCTTCCAGCCACTGCTGGGCTGGCTTGAAGGTCCGTTCGTCCAGAACCGTGTCGACGTCCACAGCGACAAGAGGCACCCCTGCGCGTCGCTGGATCACTTCCTCGATAGCAAGGAGCTCCGCCGGTGTGTTGAAGGCCATCAAATCGGTTGGATCGTCCAGCCTCATGAGGTCGACGCTACCGGTCTTGGCGATGTATTCAGCTGTGTCGGTCAGATATAACTCGCCCTGAGCATTGCTCGGAGAGAGCCGGCGCAGCGCTTCGTGCAGAACAGTGAAACGGAACATGTACATGGACACGTTGACCACCTTGCTGTTCTCTTCGATCTGGTCACCAGTGAACGCACGACCATTCACATACAGCTGTCCCCCCGTTTCCCGGGCCCGTCTGATGTCCGCCAGCTCGACAATGCCCAAAACAGCACCGTCCTTCCCCTCGACCACCCGACCTGCTGTCGTCTGCGGGGAGAGTGGAAGCGTGGTCAGCAGCGCATCCGGGCGCGTCTTCCCGTACCGCTGAAACAGGCGACGGACAACCTGCGGATCAGTCACCTTGTCCCCCATCACAATCATGACATTCCCCGCATAGTTCTGGGCCGCCAAAGCTTCCACCGCCACGAGGGCTGCATGCCCGGTTCCGCGCGGCTCGGCCTGACACACGAATGTCACTTCGGGATGCGCCTTGGACACCGTGGCTACTACCTGATCAGCCATCTGGCCAATCACGACCAGGAAGCGGCGCAGCCCGGCCTGCTTGTATGTGTCGATGGCCCGAACAATCGCCGGCGTGCCCGAGATCGGGAAGCACACCTTGTGGCAGTCTCCCGACGCCATGCGCTTCCCCCGGCCACCAGCCAAAACCACACAGACTGTATCGTCATTTATCCCCACAGATCATTCCTCAAGAATCAGTACCGCACAAACGTTTCGGCCTGCCACAGCGCGACAGGTCACACGAATAGAGAGCCATCCCCTTGCTCAGGGCAGTCCCAGACATCTCTGCCCGGGACTGGAGTCTGGCAGGAATGCACGTTCCCACCGCTGACTCTCGCGCTTCTCATCGACACACCACAGGTTCCAAGAGACATTATACGCCTTCTGCAATGGATTGCCTGTGCCCCTGTTAGTTCAGGTACTCGCCAACCGGAATTCGGACTTGGTTGAGCGAGAGGAAGAGTAGCCAGCCAGGAGCAACGGCCGCAACCACGTTCATGCCGGCACTGTCCCGATGTTTCCCCATCAAATCACGATTATTGACGAGCATGATCATCACCAGGGCAATCAAGGGGACAGCAAGAATGGTCGTCGCCTGAGCCATCACCAATGGCTGGTTTGGGTTCTTCCCGGACGCCAACGCCACGGTAGTACCCAGGAGCATCACAGTAGTCCCCAGAACCTTGGCCCAGAGACTCTCGAGGTGACTCCCGATTCCCAGACCATCTGCGTCATTGTACCACAACGGAGATGCGCTTGCGGAAGTCGGGATACACCCCGCGCAGGGCCAACTACTGACCTCTGACGAACTCCTCGATGTCCGGGAGAATCTTCTTCTCGGCGCCTTGACCGGCAAAGGCGGAACCAATCGTGTCCAGGTCGCCGGTCAAAACCGCTTCCGCCCACTTCCTCGTAGTCGTGGGCCATGATGAAACTCTCCTGCCAGTGAACGAAGCGAGAAGCCGGCGTTCACGAACTGCGAAACCGCCAACTTGTGCAGCACGTGCTGGTGGTCCCCCGGCAGACGCTGGATTAGGGCGAGCCCCAAGAACAGGGAGTGCGCATTCTCCTCAGGTGACCAACACAGCGAAATGTCAGCACCCTGACCACGGCCCCCTGAAGTTGGGAGTTGGGGTCTTCCGGCAACTGCGTACGTGAATGGTTGAGTGAGTGGACATGCCGCCCCATGTTGGTTCTTGCCAGAGGATCAACATGGAGGATGCGATCATGTCCACTCGTAGCGAACTGTACCACTGCTTTGGCCTGGGTGTAGTCGAGGTGTCACGGACGGAGTTCGGCGGTGGTGAAACTGTCTTCTACTGCCAGACTCCAGCGTCACGACTTCGCTGTGCATGCTGCTATGGAACCGATGTAATCTGTCGCGGGAACGCCACAACCATAGAGGCCGTGCCTGCTGCGCATCCGAAGCCCAACAGCCGCTTCGGAGTGATACCCATGTTGATGATCAGGCGACCGATCATCACTGAGACCACGAGCATGCCCGTCAGTGGACACAACGCAACCAATCCGCAGAGAGAGCGGAACGCCGTCCTGCGTCCATCGCTCAGGTCGGGAGTCAGCCATCGGGCAACGGTGATTGTGGCCACGGCCACGGCCACCAGGACACAAGAGAATGTGAACCTGAAGAGGACGGCTCGTTTGAACGAGTAAGGCTCAACATATGGGCTCCAAACATACGGGTAATCATACACGAAAACATGCCCCGAGAAAAACTCCTGCATCAGCAGTCGTCCCGCATACAGAAGCCAGGCAGAGGCGACGACCATGGAGAGAGAACTGACCCAGAACGGAACTCTGAACGGTCTACCCATCGCTTTACCCGAACGGCAGCGGCTAGGTGGGGACCTCAACACGCCGCCTCGACTGCCTCGTTTCGCGTGCCGTTACTCCGGCTCTTCGCACGCCATCCCACGCTCAGCAGGAAAGCAATGTGGAACAGCAGCATGAACCAGAAGCCGATACTAACGACACGCCACTCAAGCGAGCAGGCTGTCCAGTCAGGGAGGGTGCCAGCAGCGACGCCTGCCTGTTCCTGGAGCACCTTGGGGCTTGCGTAGTCACGAAGGATATCGTGGAGCGCGAGGTAGTAGCCAACCAGCGTCAGCAGGGACAAGATCCCCAGTGCCGCGGTTGCCTTTCCCATGAGTGCTTCCTTCCTCATCTCTGTCCTCCTTGCCCAATCGTGTCCCCAGGCAGCTCTCCCCGCCCAGCTCTCACACCACCGGACCACGAACTGTATCGCGGCGGCTCCTGCCCTGAGTCTTGTCCCGTCTCAAACAACAATCCTGAGCAGCCCCCATCCCCCCCACCAGCATCAGCAGCTCTTCATCAAAGCACTCAGGGGCTCCCTCGGGCTTCTGGTCACGATAGCGGGAAGGGCCAGGGGATGCAACCAAGAAGAATGCCTCCGAGGGAAGAAGGCGCCCCGGCAGGTCGGGGAAGAAGGGAGGGGGGGAGGAAAGCCTGCCAGGGCGGGAGAACATGGAAGCGGTCGATGCACGGCTGCTTTTCACAAGCGTTCGTCGGGATCCTGCCTTCTGTTCTTACGATACCAGCACCCCCGTGCCCATGCAACCCGAGAATCTCCCGAGGAAGCCCGGAGCTGCTCAAGCCCAGCCCTCGTGCCTGATGAGGAGGGGGGAGTGACTGTTGCTACAGTGCCGACGTCGCCGTAGGTGCTCGGCCCGTTTCACCTTGAGCGTATCTATGTTGAGCGGTGGCATGATTCAGTCAAGGGCTGCGAAAGCCGTCTCGAAGGAGGTATGTTGGTACTTGCTGATGCATTGAGGAGCAACGGGGGCGTGGTTACGCTTTGCCGCAGAGATGGTCTGTGGGGATACCAGTACGACACCGCACTCGGGATACAACTGGACCAGGCCTTCCAGCTTGAAACTGACTGGCCCGCCAGCATACTTTCCACGCTTGCCTCGCTCCTTGATCGCAACCTTCTGGACGTGATTCTCGCGAAGGAATACACACATGGCGTCTTTGAACGCTTTCACTTCCTCTTGATTCCCGTCGTCGGCCAGAGTGATTTTCCGTGGGGTAACCTCAACATGTGAATAGGCAACCTTCGCTCCGTCCAGAATGACAAGGCGGGCTTCGGAGGCCGCCAGTTCAATCCCGCACACGATCATGTGTTTCTCCTCTGACCGGGTAGCTCGAGAGCCTATCGGCTTTGGCTCCCTTCCTCTCGACATCCACCCCCCACCAGCATCATCAGCTCTTCATCAAATCACTCAGGAGCTCCCTCGGGCT